>Ga0255362_1000220_pt1 | contig 14082 bp, 18 predicted proteins | sample GFST75r2metaG_FD_186000 | JGI IMG/M metagenome (GOLD analysis project Ga0255362, IMG submission 186000)
ATGCTATCAAATTCATTGCATGAACTTTGCAATGATAAATTAATTATTAGAAATCAATATGATGAAATGCCTCTAAGAGTAGAATATACTTTAACTGATAAGGGGAAAAGTCTGCTACCATTACTTTATGAATTAACTATTTGGTGGAATAATTATGGAAAGTAGGAGTAAATAGTTACCTCAGTCATGTTATTTGTGACTGGGGTGACTTTTTTATTACTTGAATATTGGCTATTATTGTATTAGTTGCAATTTAATTTAAAAAAAGAGGTGATTTTATGGATGAAAAACCCGAAAAATTAAACGGAAAAGGTGCAATACTTACAATGTCAATATTAGCTATAATTTGTTTGATAGTAGGTGTATTGTTTATGGTAGTTCCTTACTTTACTAACGGTAATAATACGCATGCAGCAATACAAACTTAGACAAATGCTTATATTTATTATTTAGCAGCAATTTTACTTGTAATGCTACAATATTATTTGAAAGATATGAAAAAGAGGGGGGGAAGCTTTGAATTATTAAAACAGGAGATTATCGACAAAGATAAGTTATGGGGTGATATTCTATTTGGAGTGTTATCAGGAGTAACAAGTGTAATTATATGGTTAGTTATTGCAAAAATTGAAATGTCTTATCTACCCAATAAAGGTAACACTAATGTATCTGATCATACGCCAATTATAATTAAATTATTAGTCTTATGTATTATTTTTGCTGTATTTGATTGGACTAATGGAGGACTTTCATTCTTTGCTGGTCTAATATGGTATCTCTTCTACATCAAAAGGAGAAGACTTATAGTACCTATGGTAGGACACTGCATGATAAATTTGATCCCGATAATATTAAGTTTATTCATAGCATCATAGCTAGTTATGATGCCTAAGATCAACAATACTTTTAATTGCTACTTTTATGTAATATAATAGTAAATATAAAATTATTTGAATTGTTCATTGGATAGTATACTGGGTATGAAATAAAATATTATTTGTAGGAGCGCGCCATGCATGAAAAAGAAGTAAAAGGTATCTTATCTGCACAGAATGGAATGAATATATATCGTGGATGTACACATGGCTGCATATATTGTGATTCGAGAAGTAAATGCTACCAGATAAATCATGATTTTGAAGATATAGAAGTAAAGATAAATGCACCGGAATTATTAGAGAATTCCCTGCGAAAAAAAAGAAAAAAATGTATGATAGGCACTGGGGCCATGTGTGATCCATATATTCAATTGGAAGAAAAACTTGGAAACACTAGAAAATGCATTGAAATTATTAATTCTTATGGATTTGGTCTTGCGGTACAGACAAAGTCTGCAAGAATCTTAAGAGATCTTGATTTACTTAAAGAAATTAATAAGAGGACAAAGTGCGTGGTACAGATGACCCTAACTACATACGATGAAGATTTGTGTAAAATTATAGAACCTAATGTGAGCACCACAAAAGAACGATTTGAAGTGCTAAAGATAATGCGTGATAACGGAATTCCTACGGTAGTCTGGTTGAGCCCTATTTTGCCATTTATCAATGATACGGAAGAAAATATCCGGGGAATTCTGGATTATTGTATAGAGGCTAAAGTACATGGTATTATTTGTTTTGGAATGGGACTTACTTTGAGAGAGGGAAATCGTCAATATTTCTATAAAAAACTGGAAGAACATTTTCCCGGAATGAAAACCCGATATATGCAGACATATGGATACGCATATGAAATAACTAGTCCTAGCAATGATAAACTTATTAATATGCTGAAAACAACATGTATATCCCGTGGTATATTATATGATATTGGAGAATGTTTTAATTACCTTCATAAATTTGAGGATAAGAGTGAGTATGAGCAGTTGATGCTTCCTGGATTATAAAAAAATACATTACTGACCATAAGCGAATAGCAACATCCAGAGGGGAGCAGTGGGTGGTTACATTAATAGGAGGAACGATATGAATATAGTTTTTGATTTAGGAAAAACAAATGATATTGATGAATTAGAACAGCTCTATAACGATTTAAATGATCATTTGGCAAAAGGAGTAAACTATCCTGGATGGATAAAGGATATATATCCTGTTAGGCAAAATGCAATTGATGGAGTTGAAAATGGTAATCTCTATGTATCAAAATATAATGGTAAAATCATTGGTTCCATAATTTTAAGCCATAAACCTGAACCAGCATATTATAAAGCTAAATGGCAATTTGAGTCTGACTACTCAGATGTTTTTGTAGTACATACATTTGCAGTACACCACAAATTCATGAAATGTGGTGTGGGCAAAGCATTAATTGACTTTTCAATTGAACATAGTATTAAGTCAAAAGCTAAATCAATTAGGCTAGATGTTTATGAAGGTAATATACCTGCTATTAGGTTGTACGAAAAATGTGGTTTTAAATATATTGATACAGTTGATTTAGGACTTGGAAATCATGGGCTCAATTGGTTTAAACTATATGAAAAATTATTATAATGGACTTTTATTCATTGATTTATAGTAACTTTTTCCCATCTATTGCTTTTATATCTTATAAAGCAAATGATCGTACCTAAGACCCAAGATGCCATTTCACTGTAAGCAATAATTGTGAAGCCAATCAAATTTGCCAAGGAATAGGACAAAAATATTCTTAACATTAAAGAAAGAATATTGCTTACAGCAGGCACAATAACATCTCCATTTCCTTGTAAAAATCCAACATAAGCATTTTGAATGCCAAATATAGGATAGAATATTGAGCAGCAAAATAAAAATCGTTGGCCCATGACTATAACTTCATTTGATACACCAAAGAGACGCATAAAGGTTGGAGCTCCAAAAACCACCACGAGTGTAGTAATAATGGACATAGGAAGAATCATTTCAATGCCTTTTTTTAGGCCTAGTTTGGCTCTTTCCATGTTGCCTGCTCCCTTATTTTGCGCAACAAAAGTTGATATGGCAGAAGCTACATTTATAACTGGCAGAATTCCCATAGTATCTATTCTATATGCAGTAGTAACAGCTGCAACGGTTTGTGTACCAAAGGAGTTCATGACATTTTGTAGTAGCAAACTGCCTATTGCCATTATGCTAGACTGAATTGCAATAGGGAAACCTAACTTAAGACCTTGTTTAAGTATTTGTAAGCTAATAATATCTTTTCTAAATTTAAACCGTAAAACAGAATATTTTTTATAAACGTAAATAATCAAATATATTCCTGAAACAGCTTGAGCCAAAACAGTTGCAATTGCAGCCCCTGAAACACCCATATGGAATACACCAACAAAAATCAAAGCAAGTATTCCATTAGTTATGGTTGATACTATAATTGCATAAAGTGGGGTTCTACTGTCACCTATACCTCTAAGCATTGCTCCATAAACATTGTATATAGTAAGAAAGGGCACACCTACAAAAATTATTGACAGATAAGATTTTGCAAGGTTTATTATGTCTATGGGAGTATTCATCAAAAGAAGAATTCTTTTAGTAAATATTATTCCTAAAAATGAGAAAAAAATAGAAAGTAATACTAAAAAAACAACAAAATTACCGGCTACTTTGGTAATATCTTTATAGTTTTTAGCACCGTATTTTTGGGATATAAGTATGGTTACGCCTATAGTTAATCCTGATATTATGCATATAAAAAGATTAGATACGGTAGATGTGACACCGATGGCTGCAAGAGATGATTGTCCAACCAAATTTCCTACGATCACTGCATCAACCCAATTATATAGTTGTTGAAGTATACCACTGAGTATAAGTGGAATTGAAAATAATAAAAGTACTTTAAATATGTTACCTTTTGTCATGTTTTTATTCATGGTACAAACTCCTTTGCCAGTTCTAAAATACTAATGACTGCAACTCTTTGGCATGTCATCATAGAAATAAATAAAGTCGTCACTTTGAAAATCAAAGTGGCAACTTCAAGCAAATTTATTCGCTTTAGCTTCTCACATATTTCTATACTATTTAGGTAAATGGTCTAATGTATTTTTGTTTTTCTAAAATCCATAGTTATGTAATTAGATTTACTATCTATAGTTTATCACATCATTTGCCATAACTCCAAAATTATAATACAGATTTCATTATTTAATTAGATGAAATTCAGGGCTATTTACCATTTAAATATTCCGCAATTGCTCTTGCAATATAATGGGTTGTTCCTTTCGCTTCATCTAGTGTATTGGAAACTGCACCAACTTCTATAAGCATTGCATTATTACTTTCATCTTGATTAAAAAAAAGGGTACCATGCTCATACTGAGTGTCCAATCCTTTATCTCCCATAAGTAATTGTGGGAAATTTTTTTTTGCTGTGTTTATTAGAGAATTTACTATAACCATATTTTTATCAAAATGTGGGTTACCAGTGGTCATAACAAACATAAATTTGCCTAGATTTTCACCATTTATAGTTGTAGTAACATCATTTTTGTTAGGATCTGAATCTCTATGTAAATCAATTATGAGTTTAAAGTCGCCATATTCTTTTAAATATTTATCTAAAGTTTGCCTAGAGCTACCGTATGCCCCAGTATAACTTATTACATTGTGAATAGTAGTATCATTAATTGCAGAAATACCATAATCATTTGAAAGAGTTTTTGCAAGTTCATCCCCAACTGCACACACATTTTTTGTGGGGTCGAGATTATCAGTTCCATAAGGCGAGTAGCTTTCAGTTGTGTGAGAATGATATATAAGCACTTCTGGTATTGCAGAAGGATTATTATTCTTTAGAGAAGGGTTGTACAACACAAAATTTTTAGATGAATCAGCATTTGAATCATTGGGAGTAGCTGGAGTATCTTTTATTATATCCTTATTATCTAAATTAAAATCAGCTACTTTTTCAAAATTGTTTTCAGGACCATCAGTGGAATCTGTAGAGTCCTTAGCTAATTTTAAGTATGATATTTGACTTTTTAAAATAGTATCTGGTTTATTTAAATTAATTCCTAGATAGTCTAAAATAGTAATTTTTAATGATAAATTATCATAGGATTTATATTTTGAGCTATTAGAATTATAATTTTTTAATGCAGGAAAGGTGTAGTTAATTACTCCAGTATAAAATGAATTTTTTGAGCCTTTTATGTTATTTTGCTGATTAATAAAATTTGTAGATATGTAAATAAAAAATATCATAGTGATAATTGTTAACATTAATAAAAAAAAGTTTGCCATTGAATTATTAATACTTTTATTCATCCTCATGCGCACCTCCCTTCTATTTTTGTATATGAAAAAAAATATATGTTAATTACTTATTTCTTTGATTTATGTAAGGAGAATTTTTAATTATCTTTGTAGCTTGAGTGAAAAAAAAGTGATACCGTATATTTTCTTATGTGTTTTATTTAACTAAATAAGTAAAAATTGTATTAAGCTATGTTACAATATAAGAAAAATAAAGATTGAGCATCATAAATAGGTGTAAGTGGGGTTTTGTTAAATGAAAGTACAAATGGGTGGAAAAAGAAGAAAAAAATTTTTTATGCGATCATCAATTTTGATACTAATTTTGTTGATAATTCTAGCCTTGCTAGTTTCAGCCATAGGTACTAATTCAGATGAAAATATCAGCACTACAAATACTAGGAAAGTAATATCTGCAGAGAAAAATAAACTAGCTACAAAAATCCCCAAAGATAAAAATGGAAATATATTTATGGAACAAAATAAGTTATACAAAAAATATACTGTAAATATTTCTAGTGCAAACAAGGATGTATCATATGAAGAAAATGGTAAATCACTAGTTATAAGCGTTGACAAGGGTGTACAACTTACACTTAACTCGCAAATTAGTGATAGTAATTCAAAAGATTTATACATTACTGCTACTAACGGTAAAAAAAATTTAGTAATTAGCAAGGAATATAAGGATAATAATTTTGTTAATATAAATGAAGGAAAAGACAATAATCAGGTTATTATCTTAATAAGTAAAGTAAAAAAACCTTTAACACATAAAGCAGTACTTAATCCTGGGCACGGGGGTACTGATAGTGGAACAGTATTTGGTAGCTTACAGGAAAAGAATATAACATTAAGGATAGTAAAACTCATGATAAGCAATTTGGAATATAATGGTGTTCAAGTAGTTCTTACAAGAGACAAAGATGAAGGACAAGCCTTAGCGGACATAGCGGATTTTGCAAATAAAAATAAACCAGACATATTTATGTCTGTCCATATTAATAGTATGACTAAAAACCCAAACGAATACGCAGGAATAGGTGCTTATTACTATGATGAAAATGGATATCAGACTGAGGCAAGAAAAAAACTAGCAAATATTGTTTTAAAGAATACAACGCTTAAGGATGGTTGGAAAAATGATGGAGTGCTTAGAGCCAAGTATAAAGTAATTAGGTTAAGTAAAGCTCCAAGTGTACTAGTTGAGGCTGGTTATTTAACTAATGTTAATGATAGGACACGGCTACAAGATGATAAGATAATAGGAAATTTGGCAAATAATTTAGCCCAAGCCATTGTGGAATTTGTGCATTGATAGTAATTAAAAATATTCGTAAAATATAGATTTGTGAATTGTGGAAAAAAACTTAGGGAGTGGAAATAAATGAAAAACATAAAAATAGATAAAAATGTAATTATAGTTATAAAATCATTAGTTTTAACACTCATTGCTATATTTGTGTTGGAGCTAATATTGGCACTAATGAGGAGAATGGGTTTAAATATATTAACCGATAGTTTAATAGGAAATGTACTTTTGGAAAGTGTGATTCTAATTGTGCAAATCTTAATTATTAGGAAATATAGTAAAGGAAAAATCTTAAGTTCAATAGGATTTAGTCATAAAAAAGATTGTTTTAAATATATACTTCTAGGAATATGTATAGGGTTAACAGGAACTATAGTATTATATTTTGTATTGTCTATAATGAAACTTTGCACATTTAAAGGTATTGGCGTAACATTTGCTATGACTAACACAGCTAGCCTATTCATTAGATGCTTTTTTGCAGGTATTTGTGAAGAAGTATTTTTTAGAGGAGTTTTACTTAACTATTTAGCCAAGCGGAGAGGAAAAATATTTGGACTTATAATAAGTTCTATAATTTTCGTAGCATTTCATACTACAAGATATGATACCCTTAGCCAATTATTTAATGTTCTAATTATGGGAATTGTTCTTGGTTATTTTTATATAATAACAAAATCATTATACCTGCCAATTGGATTACACTTTGCTATGGATTTTTTCAGCAGTGTCCCCGGTATTTTTATTTCAGATGTGAATACAAAATTAGAACAAAGTCTTTTTTCAGTAAGCAGTATTATATATTCTTGCTTACTTGTTATTTTAATTCTAATAAGGTTAAAAACGAAGAAAAAGGCATAAAACAAACAATTAGAACAATAAAGCTTTTACAAGGAGAGATAAAAGTGAAAAAGCAAATTAAATGGAAATATAATCCTATGTATTATATATTTGTGCTTTGCTACTATGTATTATTATATTATATTTCTTATTTGATTTGTAATGCACTAGGAGATAACACTAAATTTCATTTATTTAGCAACGCTTATTATTTATTAAATACTTCAATACTTACATTATTTTTAGGAGGCCCATTAGGGGAAGAACTTGGATGGAGAGGATTTTTGCTTCCAAGGCTTCAAAGAAAGTTAAAGCCTTTATATGCCAGTTTAATTATTGGTATTGTGTGGGCGTGTTGGCATCTGCCTTTGTTTTTTATACCGGGTACATCACAACATGGTAGTTCATTCTATTTATTCTTATTAATGGTTACATGTTATGCTATACAATTTACATGGGTATATAACAGAACAAACGGCAGCTTAATATTCCCAATTTTGTTTCACACTTCGATAAATGTATCCAGTGGTTTAATATATAAATATACAAATGTATATATTTGTACAGCTATTATAGTAAATTTTATAATAATGATTATATTTTATATGAGTAATAAAAAACAAACATATATCAGTGAAAGGACTTGTAAAGTTAATGAATCCAATGATAATTGAGCATGAAACCAATAGTCCCGAAAACAAAATCTTCTTGCTAGTTAATGCAGTACAATTTACCATATAAATATGGAGGTCTTTTCAGATGTTGCATAGGAACATTATTTATATTGGCAATTAGATAAGAATGGTATAGGATAAATATATACTTAGAGCTAGTAAAGGGGTCTGAATATTGAAATGAAATTTGAACTTGCTGAAAAAAATTGTTGGGTAGAGCAGATGAAACCTTAGACTATATGAGAAATTGCTATGATAAACTTTAGGTATTTTTTATGCCAGGTGGTAAACTTGAGCTTTCCATAAACATTATAAACATTGAAAATAGAAAAAGGACTGTCACATATAAATGAACAGAATATAAAGCAGCGTCAGTTACCTAAGTCATATTATTTGTAACTGGGGTAACTTTTTTATTACTTTGATTTTGATTTATTATTATACTGCGGTGAGAAGTCAATGTAACATTCAGTATATAAACTAAGTATCTTTTGTAAACACTTGTAAGATATTATGTAGTAAAAACTAGGAAGGAGTGAAATTATGGATAGAAGATTGAAAAATTTTATTCTTAACATAATCTCGGCATTGATGATATTTAATTTGTTATGTGTGAGCACTGTGATGGCAGATGAGAATGGTTCATATATCATAAGTATAGGGGATTAAAAAAATAAGCTAGATAGTTCAGTACCCAAATTACTAAAACGTTATGGTGTTCCAGGCACAGCAATGGGTATAATCCAAAATGGAAAAGTTGTTTATATTTTAAATTATGGTATGGCAGATAAAAATGAAAATAAACCTATTAACAATAATACAATATTTCAAGTTGGCTCCGTATCAAAAAGTTTAGCAGCATGGGTAGTTATGCATTTGATAGATGAGGGAAAAATAGGACTTGATGATCCGGCTCAGAAATATTTAACACGTTGGCATTTACCATCTTCACAGTTTAATAATAATGATGTAACCATAAGAAGGTTACTAAGTCATACTGGGGGATTATCAGTACATGGTTATGCTGGAGCAAAATCAGATGAAAAGCTTCCTACAATAGAAGAGTCTTTATCAGGAGGAGGCTGATAATAATACTTTAATATGGCATGAAGGTTCTAACAGAGGATGGCGTGCTCAATATGGAATGATACCTGAAAAGAAAGATGGAATTGTTATATTTACAAATAGCGATAATGGTCAAGACTTGATAGATGATGTATTTATTTCTTGGGAAGAGTATGAAACGGGGACTGTGCCACAGCAATACTATACTAATAACAAAATAAGAAATAATGTTTTAGATATATCATTAGTAATAGGAGTTCTATTAGGAGCTTACGTGGTATTTTTTATTGTAAAAGTTAAAAAAGGGAGAAGAGTCTTTATTTCAAAACAGGAAAAGAAATCTCTTGCTAAATTAAGTATAAGATTAGTAATCCCTTTATTTATAGGAGTTGTGTGGTGCTTTTTATTCTACGGATTTGATGTAGCATCGATTATGTCATATGGATTTAAATGGATAACTTGTTTAATTATAATATGGGCAACCGTTTTGTTTGTATCTGGATTGTTTCCTAAAATGAGAGGAATAGATAAAATATAGAGGGAAAATAACAGGCCAGTACGTTAGTATATTTGTTTAAGATGCCTAATGTAAAAAAACTTTTCATTTTCGAGATGGTAATGATAGGGGTAGTTTGCTTTCTGTGGTGGAATGTCGTATATAGCAACATAACAATTATTTTCTTTACTTCGCTCTGTTACTTCATATTTATTATATTGATAAGGCTCATGTTCACATTTGTGTTTTGGCTTAATTAAGTTTTTATTGGTTATTTGAATTTCACCAGTATCCATTTGATAACCTCCCTTTATGTTATAAGTAATACTTACTTAACATTTCAATTACCATATAACTATATATAATATTATCACAATTTACCAAATTTTGAAATAATATTTTAAATACCACTATACATGATGCCTTTGTCTCAGTATTTTAGTACTAGTTATCAGTAAAATTAATGATATATAAAATACCGTAACATTCAAAATATTTGCTATAATATAAATAAGATATTTTAATAGAAAAATTAAAATTTAAGGGAGTGTGAGTTTATGTTTTTTAGTAGAAATAAATCCTATGCGGATATATTTCCTATATTAGATATAAAAAGATTAATAATGTTAGTAAAAAAATTACTTCCTGATGTGGTATTTAACATGGCATCATTGGAGGGTAATCCATTCACGTATCCAGAGGTGCAAACTCTTCTGGAAGGAATAACTATAGGCGGTCACAAACTCAGTGATGAACAACAAATTTTGAGTATTAAAAATGGATGGAATTATTTATTTGATTTAGTGACCAAAGAGGATATAGATATTAGTGTTAAAAGGTTCAATGAATTTAATTACATAGTAGCTAAAGATGAGGCTTTATTTAGTGGTAAATTTAGAGATGGTCAAGTGAGAATAGCGGGTACGGATTTTATGCCACCTAAGGCAGAAGAACTAGATGATATTTTTAAACGAGAACTTCCTGAAATAATAAAAAGGTGCAAAAGTAAAACTGACCTAGCTTTTGAAATGTTTTTATGGGGAGCACTAAATCAATTTTACTATGATGGAAATAAAAGAACAGCAAGATTAATAGCTAATTTGATTTTAATTTCCAATGGCCAAGGTATGTTTAATATCAAAGTTAAAGATAGATTGGAATTCAACACACTAATGGTTGAATTTTATAACACAAGAGAGGCTGATGAAATATTTCAATTTTTATATAATAAGTGTTTGGAGAGATACTAAAAGTTACCATAGTCATAATTTTTCAGGAGAGTGAAAGAAAATCAAGGGCACAGCAAAGTAGAGGTGTTGTTTAAATGGCATTAAGACAGATTAGACTTAGTGATGATGAAATACTCAGAAAAAAGAGCCGAGTAGTTGAAGTGGTAGATAATAAAGTAAGACAACTACTAGATGACATGGCAGAAACTATGTACAATACAGGAAATGGTGGAGGATTAGCAGCACCACAAGTTGGTATTTTAAAGCGACTAGTAGTAATAGATATGGGTCAAGGACTTATAAAATTAGTTAATCCAAAGATAATTAGTCAAGAAGGAAATCAAGAAGTTATAGAGGGGTGTTTGAGTATTCCTAATACATTTGGAAAATTAATAAGACCATCTAAAGTAACAATAGCGGCATTAAATGAAAATGGGCAGGCAATTGAATTAACAGGTACAGGAGATTTAGCAAAATGTTTTTGCCATGAAATAGATCATTTGGACGGTATCTTATTTACTGATTTAGTTACTGAATATATAAATAGTGATATGGTAAATGTTTAATTTGCACTCAAAAATAATAAAAAAAGCATTATCACAATAAAATAAGTCGTGGTAATGCTTTTTCTATGTTGAAAAATGGTATTAATAGTGATATTATACATTTAATGAATGACATCATTCATTAAATGGAGGAGCGAAAATGACTAGAATAACAAAAGATCCGGAAGAGAGAAAAAATGATATTTTAAATGCAGCAATGATGTTATTTAAGGAAAAAGGTTATGAAAAGACTGTTGTGGGTGATATTGTTAAAGCAGCTAGTATAGCTCAAGGCACATTTTATATTTACTATAAGTCCAAGGAAGATGTTTTCCTAGCAGCACTTGAAAATTCAAGAGAAAAAATCATTGAAAAACTTATTGAAGTGCAAAAAGGTAGTGAGCTAAATGCTGTTGAAAAACTTAATTTAATCACAAAACTTGAGTTTGATCTCAATCGTGACCAAGACGAACTATTTTTTCAGTTGCATCTTGAAAAAAATGCAGGAGTTCATCAAAAATTTATTATAAATGCAATAGATAAGCTTAAACCTATTTATGCTGCAGTTATTGAGCAGGGAATGCAGGAAGGATTGTTTGATACAATATATCCTAAAGAATCTGCGGAATATATTTTAGTAGCTACTAAATTTATGTTTGATCCTGGAATTTTTCATACAAATCTAAAAGATTTAATGATAAAAGCTAAAGCTGTAGAATATATATGTGAAAGAGTACTCGGAGCTTCTAAAAACAGTTTGAAATCACCCAATATTATGTGTTTTTTCAAAGGAGAAGATCAGTTATGAAAATAATTTTTAAAGACAATCAATTTTCGTTTCAGGTTTTAAGACTTCTTGGAGGAGCGACTTCTGGAGCTTCTGATATAGGAGAAGTTATTTCAACTGCAAAAAAAATAGGAGAAGGTGATTTCCAAGGTTGGTGTAGAGAATGGACTAATCTGGCAAAAAAAATTCATGGATTTGCTGATGAATATTATGCAAAAGGTCATTTTGTTAGTGCAAAACATGCTTATCTTAGAGCTTCAAATTACTATAGGGCAGCAGAATTTTACCTACATGGAAATCCCAATGATCCTAGAATAGATGAATTATATAATGCAGGTATTAAGTGCTTTTCATATGTTATGAAACTCAATAAACCAGTTATTGAAGCTGTTAAAATACCCTATGAAAATACAACACTGCCAGGTCACTTTTATCATGTTGAAAATGGAAATAATCCAAGGCCTGTTTTGGTTCTTGTGAATGGGTACGATGGTACTAAAGAAGAATTTTATGGATTAGCAATGTCGGCGCTGGAACATGGTATGAACTTTTTTACTTTTGAAGGTCCTGGACAGGGAGAAACAGTACGCAAGCAGCATTTGTTCTTCAGACATGACTATGAAAAAGTTGTAACTCCCGTTATAAACTATCTTCTTTCAACAAAGGAAATAGATTCTAATGGTATTGTATTGATGGGAGAAAGTTTTGGAGGATATCTTGCACCTAGGGCAGCCGCATTTGACCATCGTATAGCCGCCTGCATTGCTAATGGTGGCGTATATGATTTTATGGGATTTAGAAGACCTGCTAATTTTTCTAGAGCTGATTTTTATGAATATTTACGCTGTAAACCGGAAGAATGTAATAATCTTTTGTATGAAGAAATGAAGAAAAGTTCAGAAATCAGGTGGGCAATGTCACATGGGATGTATGTATTTGATGAAAAAACTCCTGCTGCCTTGGTTTTAAAGACAGAAAATTATTACCTTAAAGGAGTAGCAGAAAAAATCCAGTGTCCTACACTTGTAATTGATTCTGAAAATGAAGGATTCTTTAAGGGACAAGCTAAGATAGTTTATGATGAACTAAAATGCAAAAAAGATTTTATGCTTTTCACTAAAGAAGATGGCGCAGAAGAACATTGCCAGGTTGGTGCTAAATTAATTGCAGGTGAACGTATTTTTAACTGGATTGAAACAATTCTAAATAATAAAGCCTTAGTATAAAAGTGACAATCCTTCATAGTTTAGAATTATCCACATGGTTATCAATAAGTTATGCATAGTTTATAAATAAGCAAAGAGACAAGGCAACAGTTAGGATGCTTGTCTCTTTGCTTGTTTAGTTAAACTATTTGTATTTCTTATTTTTAGCGAGAAGCACCAAAAATTGCTCCTGAAATAAAAGGTATTAACCAAATAATCCACACAATAATACTGAATTTGTGAAAATTTGTTTTAGCATCATCATCATTTTGAAATAAGACCAGGCTTGCCCAAAGTGCGTGTAAAAGCATTAGACCTATTGCAAGTAATCCTGTCATTCCATGGAAATTAATGTGAAAACCGCCAATAGTAAGTTTACTCATAAGGGTTGTCCCTATGGTATCAAATACAAGTCCTAAGTAAAACATAACCAGATGCCACTTTTTTAATTTACCCTGAAATTTCTCACTCCATACGCCGATGGTGTAAAATATTAGTGCTGATGTAATAGACAAAATTGCATAAATTAACATAATAGTATCCTCCATTTTATAAAATTTGTGTAAAAACATGTGTTATGAACAACGTTCATATGAAACTAAAAATTGTAAATGAGCATTAAAGCAATTCTTTTAAAAACATTTCGAAAGATGAATATTTAAACATTGGCATCTGAATCATAGTAATATAATTCATTAATATAAACT
>Ga0255362_1000222_pt1 | contig 14074 bp, 16 predicted proteins | sample GFST75r2metaG_FD_186000 | JGI IMG/M metagenome (GOLD analysis project Ga0255362, IMG submission 186000)
CTATAAAGCTATGGATTATGTTGATGTTGATAATTTGTTTAGAACATTAAAGAAGAAAACAAGTATATACGTTACACCACATATGTTTAGGCATAGTTCATTAACTGTACTTAGAATGGCAGGATGGCAACCTGAACTACTTAGAATAAGAGCTGGTCATAAAAATATTTATACTACTTTGAACACTTATATACATCCCTCAGATGAAGATATAACAAAAGAATTTGAAAGAACTCAACCAAATTTAGATTTAGATATCTATAAAGAGGGGGACGAATAAGGTGAAAAATTTACAACAGATAAAAAGTAATCAAATAGGTAAGTATGATGAGATTATCGAATATTTAAACCAAGATAATGGATATTGGTTAGAAAATGATAAGTGGGATATGACTAAAGGCTTTTTCTTTGGAAAAACAATATATTTAGGTAGATTTATTAATTTTGAAAATTTTCAAAATTGGAGTTTGAAGAATGAATTAAAATATTATTTTTTATACAACTTTAAGAAAGGTCTACTTAAATATACGAATCTATATAAACTTTCTAAATCATTTAAACATTTTTCAATTTTTGTAAATAAGAAGCGTATTACTTTAAGAACTTTTTTACAAGTAGAAGATAAAGAATTTAATGAATGGAGAAATTTTTTAATAAAAAATGAAATTAGTATTTCTGATGAGTTAAGACAGATATTAAATGTTATAACTTATTTTATTAAAGATTTTTATGATGATAGAGAAGAGGTTGAAAAAGATATATGGTATTTAAAAAATATTATTGGAGCAAAGAAATCAGGAGCAACTCAAAGTAGGCAGACAAATTGTTTGAACTTTAATTATATACCAAGCTATTATAGAGAAAATGTAAAAAAATATTACAGAACATTAATTACAAAGAAAAGTTTTTCATATTGTTTTTGTATACTTAATATAATTAATTATTTTTTTGATGTTTTCTATAAGAATGGATATATTGATGGATTTATAGAAAAGTTATCAAGAGCAGATATTGAAAAATATTTATATTGGATAAATGTTGACCATAATGATAAGAATGCAACATATAAAAGTAAATTTGTATCGTATATAAGGACATTCTTAGAATATACTCAAATGGCTCAATATAATAAATCACCAAAAAGAGAAATATCATTTTTAATATTCCAAGATGATATTCCTAAAAGGGAACGTTCTCAGGATGAATTAAGAAGAGTTAAATTTGTTCCTGAGCCTATATTAAAGCAATTGGATAATAAAATCAGAGATTTAGATAGACCTCAGTTCATACCAATTTACATTTTACTTCGTGAAACTGGATGGCGTGGAACAGATATATTAAACCTTAGATATAATAACTGTTTAGAACAAATATGGAACAGTAAAGAACAAAGTTATAACTATTATCTATGTGGCGAAATAACTAAAACAGGTATAGCACAACTTAAAATCCCGATAAGGGATAAGGTAGCTGAAATGGTTCAAAAGTCTATTGATAAATCCAAAGAATTAAGTACAGAAGAAAATAATCATAAGAAGTATTTATTCAACACTTATGAAGGTAAGTTAAAAGGAACACCACTAAACAAGGCATCATTATTACAGACAATTAAAAGACTAATTGAGCAAAAAGATATTAGAGATGTTAACGGTGAGTTATATCACTTTAGGCTTCATTCACTAAGACATACAAGGGCTAAAGAATATGTAGAGCAAGGTATGGGTATCAGCATTATACAGCAGATATTAGGACATCAAAGCCTTCAAATGACAGTCCACTATACTACGGTTAGCGAGAATATGCTTTATGAGAAATGGAAAAATACTGAGGATTTAGAACTTTTCAAATTAAATACTGAAACCAATGAAATTATAGAAGTAGACACAACAACTGTGGCAGGAAAAAATCTTATTAGATATGAATATGTTAAAAAAAATTTAGATGCTGTAAGAGTTCCTTTTGGAGTATGTTTTAAGCCTACTAAGTCGCCATGTAGGCAACAGATGAATCATTGTTTAAATTGTGGTAGCTTTTGTACTACAACTGAAAATATTCTTGAATATGAAGAAGAAATACAAAAGGTTAAAACTCAAATAGAAGTAAGCAATAGATGTGGTAGAGAACTTTGGGCTGAAAAGAATAAAGGTTATTTAGAATTGCTTGAGAAAACATTAGTAAAGATTAAGGAACAAAAGTTAGTTCATAAGAATGGTGATTCAAGGGAGGACTCATAATGGCAGACCATACTAAAGGATTAAAAGAATATGCAAAGCAGAAAACACAATTAACTTTAGAAAAAGTTGATAATGCCATTAGGGAACTTTCCTTAACTGAACAAAAAATTAACTTTAATAGTGTTTCTAATTTAAGTGGTGTTTCTAAAACTTTTCTTTATAATAATGAAGAAATTAAGAAAAGGATTGAGGAACTTAGAGATAAACAAACAAGTAGAATTATGAATCAAAGGGCTAAATATGATAAGACAGCTAAATCTAAAGATATTATTATTGTGGCTAAGGATAAAAAGATTAAGGAACTTGAAGTTGAAAATAAAAAGTTAAAAGAACAATTAGAAGTTCTTAGAGGTAAGTTATATGAGAAATTGTGATGTTTACTTGATTTTAAATTAAAGGTATAAGGAGAAGAATCATGGTAGTTACTAAAAGATATATACAAGATTTAAGAGAAAAATCATTTTTAAAAATATCTAATGAACAAGAAAAAATTATTCTTGAGAAATTAGGTAAAGAACCAGAAGCAGACGAGCATGGGCATTATTATGAATATACAGAATAAGATATCTTGGAACAGATAAGGAAAATGCTTAGAAGTAAGTAAAAATTATAGACTACATCGGTTATATGTAGTCTATGTATAAAATAAGTAAAATTAATCCGTGTAGCCAACGCTACACGAGATATATTTAGGAAGTGATATGAATGAAAAAATATGATGAAATTGTAGAAATTTTAAAAGTTCCTAAAATAGTTATACCTTTCTTAAATATAATTTATACTGAGGATGATTTAGAAATTCTCGCTGCTATAAAAGATGCAACTTTAACAAAATCCAGCATAGAAAATTTAATGGGAAGAAATGCACAGGAAATATTAAAAAGTGCATATAAAGATTCTGTTGTAGATAAGGTTTTAAGCAATGGAGAAATAGAATACAAAGCTAGTGCTCTTACGGTTAGGTTAGATAACCTAGCAAGTTTTCAAAGGGAAAGATGGCACCAAATAGAATCTGAGCATAGAAAAAAAATAGCAGATTGGTTATATAAAGATTACTTAGATGCTAAGAAGAACAAATCTGTGAAGGAACTAGTAGATGGCGCTAGTAAAATCGTGCCACTTGATGTTGCAATAGATTTCGTAAAAACAGAAAAAAAAGATATTTATGTTATTCCTTGTGATTGTAAGTCTATAGAAGAAGGCTGCGATTTTGATAAAAATGTATGTATGAGTATGGGTAGTGGATTAAATACGTCTTCAGATAGAGGGCACGGAAAAAAGCTAAATACACAGGAAGCCGTAGAGCTATTAAAGCATGCAGATAAAGAAGGACTTATTCATTCTTTAGAAGAAAATGCCATATGTAATTGTTGTAGTTGCTGTTGCTACCCTTTAAGAGCCTCAAAAGAGTTGGGACTTAAAGGAAAATGGCCTGCTGTAAGTTATGTAATTAACTTAGATAGGGAAAGTTGTATTGGTTGCGGAATATGTACAGGTAGATGCCCACAAAAAGTATTTGAAAAACAAGGCAAGACAATAAAAATAGATATTTCAAAATGTGTAGGTTGTGGAGTATGTGTAAGTACCTGCCCTAAAAAGGCTTTACATTTACAGCAGATATAGGTTATTACATTACTTTAATACAAAACAAAGGAGTGTTATTTATGTCAGAAAATGATTATGGATTTGAAACGTTACAGGTTAGGGCAGGTTATAAACCAGAAGAGCATAACTATGCCTCAGCCGTCCCTATTTACCAGACCACAGCCTTTAATTTTGGTGATACTAAGCGTTTAGATAGATTGTACTCACTTGAGGAAGAAGGATTCTATTATACTAGAATAGCTAATCCCACAACTGAGGTACTGGAAAAAAGAGTAGCAGCTTTAGAAGGCGGAACAGCAGCTATTGCATTAGCTTCTGGTATGGCAGCTATAACTTATGCACTTCTTAATGTAGCAGAATATGGCGGAGAGATAGCAGCAGTAAAAACCTTATATTCAGGTTCTTTTAATCTTTTTAATCACATTCTTCCTAGGTTTGGTATAAAGGTTAGGTGGATAGAGGATAGCTATGATATTGAATCTTTCAGAAAAGCTATTACACCAAATACTAAGGCTATATTTGCAGAGTCTATTGGCAATCCATCCATTAGTGTTCTAGATATAGAGGCGGTTGCCAAATTAGCGCATGAAAATGAAATTCCACTTATTGTAGATAATACATTGCCTAGTCCATATCTTCTTAATCCAATTAAATATGGAGCAGATATAGTAATTCATTCAGCAACAAAAGCAATAGGAGGTCACGGTGCAGCTATTGCAGGTATAATTGTTGAAGGTGGGAAATTTAATTGGGGTAATGGAAAATTTCCACAATTTACTGAATCAGATTATAGTGTTCAAAATCGAAATATATATGAGGTGTTTCCTACAACTGCATTTACCACTAGAATAAGATTTAGATATCTAAGTGATTTTGGAGCAGCCATAAGCCCATTTAATTCATTTTTAATACTACAAGGTATTGAAACTTTAGCGGTTAGAGTTAAACAGGAAGTTGAAAATACAGAGGCAATAGTAAAGTATTTATCTAATCACCCAAATGTAGCCTGGGTTAGGTATCCAAGTCTTCAGGGTGACAGAAATAAAAAGTTGGCAGAAAAATATTTAACTAAAGGGAGTGGCACAATATTTACCTTTGGGTTTAAGGGTAACCAAGAGGAAATAAATAATTTTATAAATAGTTTAAAGCTGTTTAGTTTTGTTGCAAATATAGGGGATTCAAAATCATTGATAGTCCAACCGTGCATAGCGACCCATGGTACTCTTAATGTAGAAGATAGGAATGCCTCTGGAGCATTTCCAGAGGCACTAAGATTATCCATAGGACTTGAGAAGGCAGAAGATTTAATAGCAGATCTAAATCAAGCCTTTGATAAAGTATTGGACTAAAAAATATTTGAAAGGACGGTATTAATAATGTTCAATGAGGTTATAAAATTTATAATTAGTAATCATACTCAATATTACAAAGCTGTTAATATACACATAATTATAAGTATCACAGCAGTGTTAATTAGCATTATAATAGCTATCCCTGCAGGTATTTTATGTTCCCAAAGCACCAAAGTTCTATATCCAGTATTGAATTTTTTTAATTTCTTAAGGATTATCCCAAGTTTAGCAATTTTAGTATTGGTTTTACCAATACTTGGAACTGGTTTTGTACCTGCATTAGTTGCATTGGTGATTTTAGGAATTCCACCGATGCTTACAAATACATATTTAGGTTTTAAAAATATAGACAAATCAGTTATAGAAAGTGCACTAGGAATGGGTATGAATTCTAAAGAGATGCTTTTTAAAATTCAGCTTCCACTAGCAATGCCTTTAATAATAACTGGTATAAGAATTTCTGCTGTTGAGATTATTGCCAGTGCAACTCTAGCTTCATATATTGGTGCTGGAGGTCTTGGAGATTTTATTTTTACAGGACTTGGTATGAATGATTACGTAATGTTATTTGTTGGTGGGGCATCTGTGGCATTATTATCCGTTGCCTCAGAAATAATTTTATTGATTTTTCAACAAGGTATTACAAGATATCAGAGAGACTAGTGGCAAGTGAAAAGTTAAGAGATTTATGAGAATGTTTGGGAATGTAAGTAGACTTTAATTTGTAAAGAAATCTATTTCCATTCCCATTTTATTCAAATTGAGTTTACAATAAGTATACTAATAGACTATAATTTAGTATATAGGATATTTCATAAGTAATATAAGTGGGGTTTGATTGTTTCATGGAAAATTTGAAAAATAAGATTTGTTTAGTAACAGGGGCAAGTTCTGGAATTGGGAAGGGTATTGCTGAAATTATGGCTAAGGCTGGAGCACAAGTTATTATGGTAAGCCGCAATAAATCACGAGGCAGGGAAAATTTTAGTGAAATAAAAAATTACGCTAGAAACAACGTAGAGTGGATACCTACAGAACTATGCTCAATAGAATCTATAAACGAACTTGCATTAGAATTTAAAAGTAAGTTTTCTAAATTAGATATTCTTTTTAATTGTGCTGGGGATAAAATAATGAAAAAATACTATACAGTAGATGGGTTTGATGGATTATTTTTCAGTAATTATTTGGGACATTTTTTACTCACAAATTTATTATTTGAACCTCTTAAAAATGCAGAGAACTCAAAAGTTATCACAATTTCTGGTAGAGCACATAAAGCTTCATTAACTGAAGGTAAATTTAATTCTGCTATAGATTTTACGGATTTACAGGGTAATTCACACTTTTCCTATGCTAAATATGCAAAACAAGCTACATTAGCAAAAATTATTTTTGCATATGAGTTATCAAGACGATGGGGTAAATATAACATTGCGTCTACTACTCTTTGCCCTGGACTCTGTCGCACAAATCAAGGTGAATATTTTCCATTGTTATTAAAAGTCCTTCTTCCATTGATTTATATGTTTAAAGATCCGCAGACTCCAAAAGAAGGAGCCATGCATCTTATAAATCTTTCATTAAAACATAATAGTGAAATCAATGGGAAATACTTCGAAGGTGATAAAAAAGGCCTATTTGAGGTTAAATCTTCTGATGAATCATATGATATTTTTACTGGAAAAAAGCTATGGGAAGAGAGTAAAAAACTAATTACTCAGAGATATAATTTAAACTTAATTAATTAGTAGGAATAAAGGAAAGTATCTTTATAGAATGTAGACCATCCGGAAACTCAACATTTACAACATCACCTATAGATTTACCAATGATGGCTCTTCCTAAAGGTGAGTCTATGCTAATAATATTTTCAATTGGATTTGCATTAATTATAGTATCAAGTTTAATTTCATCAGTTTCACCACTATCTAAAAATTTAAGGCTAACCGTACTTCCCATGCTAACTTTATTTTTATCGATGACAGCTGCTACTTCAACAGAAGATTTTATCATACGTGTTAAGTAAGCTATTCTCCTGTTATTTTCATAATATCTTTGGGAAGCTGCCTTGTATTCAGCATTTTCGCTTCTATCACCAAATGCTGCAGCCACCATTTTTTCTTTTGCAATTTCAAAACGTAATTTAGTGTTTCTATAAGCTACTTCTTCTCTTAATTTTTTTATGTCCTCTTCAGTTAATTGGTTGTTCATAATATATCGCCCCGTTTTTAAAAAATATCAATTATATTCTATGAGTAATTTTATCACACTTTTCACTGAGACGAGAAGTATTAATACAATTTTATATTTGCATTGAAATATATTGTAATAATACAACAGTATTGTGCAATTAAATTATAAGGAGTTGGTTAAATTGAATAATGAACCACAGCAGAAACAAGTTATAAATAAAGAATCAGTTTCCCTTAGTTCTTATGAAAAAATGGCTGAGTATTATTTTAAGTACATAGATATAAAACCATTTAATGCTTATTATGAAAGACCAGCAACCATATCATTACTTCCAGACGTAAAAGGGAAAAAAGTTTTAGATGCAGCTTGTGCGGCGGGATGGTATACTAAATGGCTATTGGAAAAGGGTGCAAGTGTAATAGCACTGGATTTCAGTACTAATATGATAGAGATGACTAAAAAAAGAATTGGAAATAAGGCTGAAATTATAAGAGCTGATTTGAATGAACCTTTAGCATTTATTAAAGATGAATCTATAGATATTGTTTTATCATCTTTGACACTTCACTATATTAAAAATTGGGATGTAGTAATGAATGAATTTAATAGAATTTTAACTAAAGGCGGGCAGTTTATTTTTTCTGTGCATCATCCGTTTATGGATTTTACAGTATTTAATAAAGAAAATTATTTTCTCACGGAATTATTAGATGATGAATGGAACACTAATAATGGAAAGGTAGAAGTACAGTTTTATAGAAGGCCTTTGAGTGAGATTATCACGTCTGTAATTAATGCTGGGTTTGTGATAGAAAAACTATTAGAACCAATGCCAACAGAGCAATTCAAAATTGAGCAGCCTAACGTATATGATAGATTGACTAAAAAACCACAGTTTCTATTTATAAGGGCAAAAAAATCGGTATAAAGTAATAGAAGGAAAAATATGAAATATATGTTGGTGAATATCTATGTTAAGAAAAATTATTTTATAATGTATAAAATCCTATTAGTCAATGCAACATATAGGGTAGAAGGTGATTGAAATGGAAGTTGCTATTATGGGGGCTGGAATCTCAGGACTCTCTTGTGCTATAACTCTTGAAAAACATGGGGTCACGCCAACCATTTTTGAGAAAAGAAGTTGTGTAGGGGATAGATTTGTTAACGCAGAAGGAATGTTCAGTATACTTAATAGACCAACCAAAGACTGTTTGGCTCAATTATTAAAAGATTTTAATATAAACCTAAAACCTATAGATGAAGTAAATAAATTATTTGTGCATTCTAAAAATGAGATTGGTGCTATTGAGGGGAAACTTGGATATACGAATTTGCGAGGTAGGCATGCAGATTCTTATGAAAATCAGCTAGCCAAACAAGTTAAAGCGAAGATTAATTTTAACTCCAAACGTGAATATGGATATCTATGTAAAAATTTTGAGTATGTAGTATTAGCCACTGGGGATGGAGATTATGCTTCTCATTTAGGTAATTATAGGTGTGACCTTACTTGTACTATAAAAGGAGCAACTGTTGAAGGTGAATTTTTAACAAATGTACCTCACGTATGGTTCAATTATGAGATATTACCTAAAGGTTATGGTTGGCTTATACCTTACTCCGAAAAAGAAGCAAACTTAGTTATTGCCTATCCTGATTATCCCGATAATATAAAATTAGATTTGAATGATATGTGGGAAAAATTTTATGCTTTAGCATGTAAAGATCTAGACCAAAATTTAAGAATAACGGATAACTTTGAGGTCACAAGATATATGATGGGAATATGTGATAAAGCGAAATTAGATAACACATATTTTGTTGGGAACTGTTTTGGTACGGTTTCCCCAGGACTTGGGTTTGGACAATATGCATCAATATTAACAGGCGTATATTCAGCCTATGATATTTGCAAAATAGGAACTTATGAGGAGCTTACGAGACCTCTTCTAGAAAATTATAATCATTCTCTTGTTTTTAGAAGATTTTTAGAAAGCTTAAGCGACAAAAAAATAGATTTTCAAGTTAAAAGCTTAGATAATAAAATTACAGATAATTTAGTTGATAAAGTTTGTAGTAATGATAGCGATATTGATGTACTCCAATTATCAACTCCATTTATGAGGTTATGGAATGCTTATAAAGAGTTTAAAGGTAAGTAAATAGCCATATTTTATGAAAGTAAAAAATTCAGCCAAATCTAAAAAGTAGATTTGGCTGAAAAATTGAGTTCTATTTCTTACCAGTATATATAAGCACTGCATCTCTTAGAAATTCAGCTGTTCCAGGTTGCTTTTTATCATAATATGCTTTGAATCGCGGGTCAGCTACATACATCTGGGCAACACCTGCATGGGCCTCTTTAGTATAACTGTCCCAATAAAAACTTAGCCACTGGCCATGTAAATCAGCTGCTTTTTGCGCCAATTTGCCTGCAGGATCACCAGTAATAAATGCTGCACCAAGTGTCGCCATAACTTCACTTTCAAGACTCGTAACTTTATCGTATTCGCTTTCAGTCATGTTTTTTAATTGATCTTTTGATCTTTTTACAGCATCTTCGCCATATTTTTCAAGAATCTCTTTGCCATATTGTTTTTCATTGTCAGCAATTAGCTTTTCCTTAAATCCCTGGAATTTTTCTTTATCACTCATTATAATTCTACCCTCCGTTTCCGCAAGTGTTTTATCAACATTTGCTATTAGTAAATTTAATTGCTCTTTTTTCAGGAGGAGTTTTTCACGGTGTTCTCTAAGTGCTACTGCAGCATCAAAACAAGGATTTGTTACAATACTCTTAATACTTTCAAGGCTTATGCCAAGTTCTCTATAAAAGAGTATCTGCTGCAACCTGTTTACTTCTTTTTCACCATAAATACGATATCCAGATGAATTAATTCTTGCCGGCTTAAGAATTTCAATTTCATCATAATACCTTAGGGTTCTTGTACTAATACCTGCCATCTTGCCTAGTTTCTGCACTGTATATTCCATGTGTTCACCTCCTGACAAGATTAACTATATACCTTCACGTTAGGTCAATGTCAAGTAGAATTCTAATATTTAATAAATTTAATTATATGGATTTTTCGCTTTCATTTTCTAACTTAAATCCATTTATGGATACGTCGTCACTTAATTCAATTACAAGGCATCTAGTGCCATTTTTATCAACAGTTTGTTTAATTGAACTTAAATCTCTTGGATTAATAACGATACTAGTGTTTTCATTTTCAATTTTTATAGATTTACTATTAAAATCTGGAATTATGTTTTTTACTTTAAAGGCATAATCTCCTCCACAAATTTCTTGAAAAGCACTTTCAACTACTTCAGTATTTTCTATTCCACTGTCTTCTAAAACTCTTTTAATTTGGTTCATATTCATAGTAGGTTCGTCATCATCGTCTAGGGTATCTTCTAATTTCTCATTTATTTTTTCATAAATTTCTTGCATAACATCGGCTTTTATTTTATCTCCAATTACATCATTTAATATGGCATTAAAGCTCTCTTTTTCTTCAATACCAGTCTGTTTAACGTTGCAATTTAAAACTTCTTCTATAAATTTTAAATTTAACTGCTTGGACTTTGAAGAATAGTACACAAGCTTGTTTACATCTGAATATCCTTCGCTAAAGCTAGGAAACATAAATCCATCTAGAGGAGAATTTAAATTTATTGTGGTGTCTAATGCAGAATTTGCTTTAAAAGTCATCGCCGCATAGTCAAATTTTAAAACCTTTTTAGGAATATCAACTTTGTTAATACTACATAAAACAAACTCAAAAGCTTGCATATAATCTTCTATGGAGTCATCTGAGTCTTCTCTTGGTTTTTTATTTCCCTTGTAGTATTCAGCTTTTGCAAAATTTATTACTATATCAGTATCATATGTATAATTTTTAGATATCTTTTCAACTATTTTATCTGAGTATTCTACTAAATTTTCACTTGAACCCAAGGCCTTAGATAATATGGTTTGTGAGCTCTCTTCTAGGTTTTCTACATTAAAATCTAATTCAAATATCTTTGCATCTATTGTTCCAGTAAGAATCTTTTTAAAATTATTTAGATAAAGTTCATTTTTCTCTGAATCCATCATATCAAAAGGTGTGAGCTCTTTTTTTATAATTTCACTATTATCTTTTTTTAAATACACACTATACACTTCTTTTATAGGGGTCATATAACTATTTGATTTAAATTCTTTTCTTAAATCAGCTAAATCTTTTTTATTCATAATGGACACCTTGCCTTTTTTTAAATTGAATACTTATATTTGTTCTACTTCTATAGTATATATCATATTTACTATTTACTAAACATTTTTAATCTCTGTAAAATCAGGAAAACTAAGAAGGAGTATTTACCTTTTTTATAGAATGTATAAGGATAAAGAGATAGTGTGAGAAGCAATAGATGTTAGGTGTAAAAAGGTATAAAGGGGGAACAGGGTGATGGAATTAGAAACTGAGAGATTAAAGTTAATACCGTTAAAGGTACAACATTTAGCTCTAGCTGTGGATAACTACGGAGAAATGGCCACGGAACTTGGGGTAAGAGTCACTAATACAATTATTGATGAGGAAATGCAGTATGCTATGAAAGTTAGGTTAAGAAAGGTACTTGAGGATGAGAAAAACTATTTATGGTTAACGAATTGGGCAGTGGTTCTCAAAGAAGAAAACATGATAATTGGATATATTATGATTAAGGGTTATCCTAATAAAAATGGTGAAGTAATTGTTGGGTACGGTATTGAAGAAGAGTACAGAAAGAATGGATATGCTACAGAAGCTTTAAAAGGACTAATCCAGTGGATTTTTGAAAATCCAAAAGCAAAGCAGGTAATTGCAGACACGGAAAAAGAGAATGTAGCGTCCCATAAAGTATTAGGAAATGTGGGCGCTGTGAAATATAAGGAAACTGATGAATTAATATGGTGGAAAATTGAGAAATAGATGGAGGTAACAGTAAATGGCAGAAGTGAAAGTAAAATTAACGGAAGATTAATAGGAATAGGGCTAATTTATGATAATAAAATATATTTTAAAAATTCAGATGTAAAAATAACGAATTAAATCTGAGTAATTAATAGGATGAAAACTTGAAAACAAAAGTATAGAGGGGAAAAAATCATGAGTGTAGATGAAAAAACGTATATAAAGACTGAAATTTTACAAGTAGCTGAAAACCAATTGTCACTGGATTATAACTGCAAAGTATCTGATCTAGAAAAAGGAAATAACACAGTAGTTGAAAATAAATTAGCTAATGGCAGACGTATTTATGATAGTGATGGATGCTTTTTTAAAATACTCTGTTTTAGAGGTAGTGCGATTATTACAGCTTCACCTATAATCATGCCATGGTGTGAAGAAAAATTGTTAAATAGGTCAGCAGCATGGTTTTTTCTATATCCCAATTTACGAGAAATCGATGAAAAACTTAAGGAATTTGGACAGGAAATAGCTGATATTCATCATTACTATTTACCAAAGCGCAATGTGCCTTTGATTGAACCACTTATCAATGTTAAGTGGTATGAGTATGACGATATTTTGAAATTTAAAAATGATGATAGATTTGACGAAGCTTTTGCTTTTGATGAAAATCACCCAGATATACTTGCCGCTGCTGCATTTGAGGGAGATAAAATGATGGGAATGGCGGGTGCTAGCGCAGATGGAAAAGATATGTGGCAAATAGGTATTGATGTTTTTCCTGAATATCGTGGAAGAAGTTTAGGAACAAAGCTAGTTACACTTTTAAAAAATGAAATATTAAGACGCGGGAAAATACCTTTTTATGGCACAGTGGAATCTCATTTTCACTCACAGAATATTGCTATAAATGCTGGATTTTTTCCAGTATGGGCAGAACTTTATTCAAAAGAAAAGGAGTGAAATATGGACATAAAACAAGTAAAGGGAAATACATTTTGTATAGATACGGGAATGACATATATTCCTTTTTATAAAATTAACGAAAAAGAAATTATAATGTTAGACTCAGGATGGAAAAGAGGGGAAAGAAAAGGGATAGACCAGCTTCTAGAAGAAAATCACTTCAAAGTAGTTGCGATAATATGTAGTCATGCTCATATAGATCATATAGGAAATAATGCATATTTGAAGAAAAAATATAACTGCATTATCGTTATGCCAGCCTATGAAGCTCTTATTTGTAGTAGTGCAGTGAATTTGAAACTTTATTATAGTACTCAAACATTAGCTGAAGTTACAGAACATTTTGGACATATGGTTTGTGAAACAGATATTATGATTATGGACAATGAAGAGAAAATATACGTTTGTGGTAGTGAATTTAAAATTCTTCATACTCCGGGACATAGTCCTGCACACATATGTATTACTACTCCTGATGACGTTGCCTATTTAGGAGACAGCCTTATAAGCTATGAAGTTATGAAGGGGGCTAAAATGCCGTATGCCTATATACTTAGTGAGGATTTGAAGAGTAAATCAAAGCTATATGATTTAAAATGTAGCAAATATGTGGTGGCACATAAAGGTATGTATGATGATGTTACAAAACTTATAACTGATAATATTAATTTTTATAAGAATAGGGCTACAAGTGTATGTGAATTAATAGAAGGGCCAATGACTATGGAAGATATTTTTAAGGCGGTTATTAAGAATTTTAATATTCATGTAA
>Ga0255362_1000223_pt1 | contig 14069 bp, 25 predicted proteins | sample GFST75r2metaG_FD_186000 | JGI IMG/M metagenome (GOLD analysis project Ga0255362, IMG submission 186000)
CTTATGGATAATCTCTATAGTATATGGTGTTACTTTATGCGTATTTAGTAGCACAAAGTAGGGTTAAGATAGTATTATATACTCTTAACTCCTATTATTAAAAATGAAAGTCCTGGAATTATGTAGCGGTTTTTGTGGTTGGTCTAAAATTTGGTCTGAAAATTATCATAGAGTTGATACATTAGATATAGATAATTATTTTAACCCAACATTTTGCCAGGATATTTTAGATTTTAAACCTAAAAAAAGTTATGATATAGTTTTCGCTTCCCCTCCATGCACATATTTTTCTAAAATTAGAAATGTATGGAATAATACTTCTTTAGCAACAACAAAAGAAGATATTATTTTATCAATAAAAATAGCACAAAGATGTTTTGATATTATTAAAGAAGTAGATGCGAAATATTTTTTAGTTGAAAATCCCGCCTACGGTATGAGAAAATATTTCCCAGGATATCAAACGCTAGATTATTGTGCGTATAATTATGTTTCGTATAATTATAGATATAATAATCAATGGTGTCATATTAAGAAAAAAACTGATATATGGACTAACATAGATTTTGATATACGGTTATGCGATAAATCACATCCACATATTGAGTTAGTCGTTTGTTTACGAGATAGTAAAGAAAGGGCTAAAATTCCATATGAGTTATCTACGGCGATTTATAATAGTATTACGAAATTAGAAATTAGTAGCACAAAGTAGTTAAGAGAAAGAGTTATATACTCTTAACTCCTATGATAGTATGTAAAAAAATTACAGGAGTGAAAGAAAATGGTAAAACATTACACACAAGAAAATGAAATCGAAGCAACATTAAAGAACAACAAAAATGTATTTTCAGTATATGACGAATATGATGAATTTTTTAATATGACGATGCAAGAGGTTATAGATTGGAAAAATAAAAACGGTTTAAACTAATTTTCCTTATCAGAGGTAAGGTTCAATCCTAAAAATTAAATCCATCTGTATAAATCGGAGTAGTCTTAAAGCATCCGCATAACAGGATTCTTACAACTCCTTTATACAGTGGAAAAACAAAGAGGTATAGAAAAATGGCTGAAAAAATACACCTATCGAAAGAACAGAAATCAGAACAGATTGAAGCGGTAAAGAAGATTGAAGTTCTTACAGCATCAATCGCAGAACAGATTAAGAATCTTCATGCTAAAGCATGTATTACAGCATTTACAAATTCAGTGGAAAATCTGAATAAGAAATGCGAGATTTACGGAAAGGAAACTGTATCAGTATCACCCGATGAAAAGAGAATTATGAAAGAAGGCGCACAGAAAGCACTTGCTGAATTTCGTGCCAAAAACCAGAAAGAGATTTCTTCCAATGGAGAAACAAACACCACAACAGAAACTGATGAGTTTATCTCTGAAGTTTCAGAAAGTGAAATGGGAACAAAATCAAAGAAGGGAAAGAGGCATTAATTAATTTTTATGAAATCATCTTATCAAACTGAATTAAATGGAGTTGTAAAAACTATGGTAAATGCAAAGTTGTTTAAGACTGAAAAGAAATTTTTGAGCGCTAAAGAGAATTTTAAGATGGATGGAGAAACCTTTGTAATTGATTCAGTATTTAAAGAAACAATTACTTCACCTGATGGAGAATCTAAAGAATCTCTTTGTATCAGATTTAAGGATGTTAAGCAGATTCTTTCTCTGAATCAGACTAATCTTATGTTGTGTATTGCAGAATTTGGGGAAGATACAGATTCATGGGTTAATGAGAAAGTTAAATTTACTCTCGTAAATCAAACTTACGGTGGAGAGATTAAGAAGGGTATCCAGATTAACCCTATCACCAAAAAGTAAAATTTTTATTGCACGTTATCCCTCATTTTATATAATTTATTTTTCAGGAGTTTTTAAGCATGAAGATTGAAAAAGTTGATGAGTATTCAGATTTTATGAAATATGATTTTTCAATTAAATTGATTAATCTATCATTAGATGAGAAAAAAGAAATTATGTTACGATTTCAGAATATGGTATCTGCTATTAAATATTTACAGGATACGAAAAATCTTACTGGGTTTAAGGATATGATAGTATGAGCAATAAACCCAGATTCTGCCCTAACTGTTATCGCAATTTAAATAGCATACCTGTAAAGAAAGAGAAACAAATAACAGGGGTTAAAGAGGTTATACATTGCCCGCAATGTAAAACTATACTTAACTGCGATAAACAACATGTAAATGTTAGATGCCCTATATGTCAGAGATTATTCGCAGATGTATTAACTTATATCGACCATAAAGGATTAAGTGATACTTGTGTCTAAATTCGGTAACATATCCCTATTAATCTGTCAATGTAACGGTATGGGTAAAGTAACAGATATTGAAAAATCACAAAACATCGATAAACTATTAATCGAATCTTTTAAAGCCTATGCAGAATCAGAACGACAAAAAGAAATCTCTGACGAATTAGGAGATAAAGCCATTGAATTAATCTTATCAGAAGGAATAGAAATAGATAAATTACTCTTACAAATTAAAAAGAAGGTTTTAGAGGATGGATGAAATTAAACTTTATCCCTGTAAAAACTGGGATTTCTTTAATGGATGCTGTATAAGAAAGGTAAAGAAATTAGAACAGATAGGAGAATTAGGAAAGGTGAATTTATCAGAAGATGATTTTTATAAAGATTGTAAAGGTAGTGCAAAACTATCTCTTTGTTGTTGGTTTGTATATCGTGCATCTACAGTAATAGATATTCAAAGAGAAGTCAAACGGTATGGTGTTAAACATGGTTCGTGAGCATCCAATAGCAGAAAAAGAGTTTAAAGAAACCATTCAAAATGTAAAAGGTTTATCACCTACACAAAAAGCAAAATTTATAGAAATTTCAGAACAAACAGGATTTAGACAATATGCAAAAACTTCAAATTTACAGTTAAAGAAAATTGTAAAGACTGTTAAAAAACAGGTTAAGTTATGGTATAAACCAAATGGAGAAAAACGGGATTTACAAGATATGAGAGGGGAATTAAAAGAACCTCCGAAAAAAGGAACAACTAAAAAAGAGATGAAAGAACATATAGAGAAAAAGAAGAATCCTATTAAATCGGCAATAACCAAAAAAGAAAAATTGACAAGAGCAGAAAAAGAAAGGAAAAGACAGTATGATTTAGCATTACAAACGGGAAAGAAATATTCTAAAGAGGAAGTAAGAGAGGGTATAAACTCTAAAAGAAGTATTGCATACAGAAAAAGAAAAGGTATTACTGATAGAGGAAAGGAGAATGAGAAATGACTACAGAAAAGAAAAAAGCATATCTGCGTAAATATTTTTTAGACCATAAAGAAGAAAATAGAAAAAACAAACGATTGAATTATTGGAGAAATAAAGCCCGTTCACTATGTGAAGATGAAGCAATAATATTATCTATGAATGAAAATAGTTTAAAAAATTTGTGCAATGAGCATTTAGCACTTAAATAATTTTATGGAGTAAAAATGTATGAATTAAGTATTGTAATATTTAAAAAAGATGAAGTTTGTAGTATAGATGATGTATTATTAGCACACAAATCATTTGAATTTGAACAATTACAAGATTTAATGAATAAATTAGAAAAAGGTAAAATTTCTATGGAAGATGGAATTTATTAAACTTTTTCTTTACTTATCAGAGTTAAAGGTTCAATCCTTAAAGGAAAATTCAGGAGTAAGAATTATGGAAGGATACGAATTAACACATATGCAAAACTTATCTTTAGAACATAAGATAAGAAAAACAGTAGCACGTATTGAAGAATGGTATGAGTATTATAATGGGGAAATATTTTTATCTTTTAGTGGGGGTTTTAATTCAACAATTTTAGGAGATATAATAATAAAAATGGAATTAGATATTCCATTTGTTTATAGTAATACTGGATTAGAGCATAAACAAATTAATGAGTTTATTAAAAAATATGATAATATAATTATTGTAAAACCTAAAAAGGATTTTAGATATGTATTAAAAGAAAAAGGTTACCCAATGATTAGTAAACAAGTTGCGAGATTTATTAGAGACATTCAAGACTATAATAATGGAGCAAATAATTATAATACTTATAATTTAAGAATGACAGGAGAAAATCAATGCTTTCAATATTGTCCTTCACAAATATTACCAAAAAAATATTATTATTTAATTGATGCTCCTTTTAGTATTAGTGAACAATGCTGCGATGTTATAAAAAAAGAACCTTTACATACTTATTCTAAAATAAATGAAAAATTTCCTATTACTGGTCAAATGGCATGTGAATCGTCAATGAGAGAAAGAAATTATTTAAAATATGGTTGTAATGCATATAACATTAAATCTCCTATTTCTAACCCTGTAGGGTTTTGGTTACAAAAAGATATGTTTGAATATGCTAAAAAATATTCTGTAGAATATTGTAAAGTATATGGAGATATTATTTGTAATTGTGAAGGATGTAAATTTTCAGGAGAACAAAGGACAGGCTGTGTTTTTTGTGGTTTTGGTTTACATTTAGAAAAAGAACCCAATAGAATACAACGTTTAAAAAAGTTAAATATAAATCAATATAATTATTGTTTAAACGATTTAGGATTTAAAAAAGTATATGAGTTTATGAATATTCCATACGAATAATTTTTCTTTACTTATCAGGGTTAAAGGTTCAGTCCTTAAAGAAAAATCCATGTCTGCTTATGATAAACCTTTCAATCTCCTTAACATAAGGTTTCAAAAGAGATATGTGAATAAGGGTTTTACTATGAAGGATAATACGGGATTAGATACGGAAACGTATAAGGGATATGTTAAACTAATCTGCGATAGTTACGGCAGGAGTCTATACATAGAAGATATTGAGGATAGAGATAATCTGGATAAGATTATTAAATTCTTAACATATCAGGGTAATAGCGGAGAAATTAAAGGATTTAAGAATCTTTATAATTGGTTCTATAATATCCAATTTGATTTTGAATCTATCATTAAATATTTAGATGAAATCAGCATAAGAACATTATACCGTGAACATGAAGTAATGTATAAGGGATATAAATTAACATATCTCCCTAAAAAGTATTTTGCTATTGAAAATAGTAATAATAGATTTTATTTTTATGATATGTTTAATTTTTTAGACGTTTCCCTGAATAAAGCATCTAAAAAGTTTTTAGGTGATGAGAAGATAAGCACGATAGACGCAAATAAACTTAACACTGATAATCAATACTGGATAGATAACAAAGATGAAATTATAGAATATTGTTTAAAAGATGCACTATTGACTAAACGATTAGCGGATTATTTTTGGAATATCATTTATCAGAAATTAAACTTCTATCCCAAATCTCCGATGTCTAAAGGCAAATTATCAGAAGAATATTTTTTGCATGTATGTAAAATACCTGCATTAAATCAGATACCCGAAAAAGTAGTGCATACCGCTTATGATAGTTTTTATGGAGGTAGATTTGAATTATTAAAACGGGGATATGTTGAGAAATGTTATGTATATGATATTAAATCTGCTTATCCCTCTGAAATAGCAAATTTACCCGATTTTACAAGAGGAAAATGGGAAAAAGTTAAAGTAAGAAATCCCGATGCATATACAGGATTTTATAAATGTAAAGTGATAAGTCTAGAAAATAATTTTTCTCCCTGTATGATAAAAATTAATAATGCTCTTAACATTTATCCCAATGGTCAGTTCGGGAAATTTATAACTAAAAAGGAAATCGACTTTATTGAAGCCCGTTTCCCAAATACGGCAGTTATCATAGAATTTGGGTATGAGTGGATACCAAAACAGGTGATTTTGCCCTTTAAACAGGAAATAGAGCGCTTATATCAGTGGAAAGAATCAGAACCTGATGAAGATATAAAATATTGTGTTAAAATTATCTTAAATTCACTTTACGGAAAATTTATACAGGTTTCGGGAAATGATAACGTAACAGGCAGGTTATTTAACCCTCTTTATGCCTCACTCATAACGGCAGGGTGCAGGGTTAAGATATTAGATTTAGCCTTACAAAAACCAGATAGTATAATTTCGTTTGATACTGATAGTGTAATGAGTTTAGAAGAATTAAATACACCTATACATCCATCATTAGGAGATTTTCAAAAAGACTTTACAGGTGAAGGAGTATTTCTTATGTCGGGAATTTATAATTTATGGAATGAAGAAACTAAAAAGGTAAAGAATAAGATGAGAGGATTTAGTATCGGAAGCACAAAAGACTATGATACAGGAGATGTTTATTTAAAGGATATTTTAGCAAATAGTGATAAATGGTTAGATGTAAAAGGGGGACTATCCCCTGAAATTTATGATTATATTGTTAAAAGACCGTTTCATTTAGGAGAATGTATTAAGAATGTGCATACCCGCAAATTATCGGATGTAAATGTATTTGCAGAATCGTTAAAGCATATAGATATTAATGGAGATAATAAAAGAATATGGGAAAAACAATTTGATAGCGGAAAAGATTGTTTGAAAGAAATGCATGAGAGTAAACCTATATTGGTGTAATATTATGATTAAAGATTTATGTAATCAATCACAGATGTTAATAGTAAGAGGTTTCGATAATGGATGTTTTGTAAATGTTGAACCTACACAAAATATTATTTATCAGGGTTTAATAAATATCTATTATCCAGATGTTAATACTATTATATTTGCAGTTGCATTTATAGGATTAATTATTTTGATTAAGAAATTAAAGAAAGAATTATTAGATAATAACTCTTCCAATGGAAATAAAGGTAGTAAAAAATAGTATTATATACTATTAGATTTCCTACTATCAATACCTCTTAAACCTCTTAATTACCGTGTTTTATCCATGCTGTATGAATCCATACACATATACCGATATGTAGAGCGCATGCGATTTAAACGATTTTACCCCGTAGAAATAGATTTTAAAATCTCTATGTATAATCGTTATTTTAGAAAAAAGTAAAAGTTTATATAGGTAAATATCTCCAGTGGAAATTAAGGTAAAACTTTGTAGTGCCATAAAACAGATATAGCAATATAAATTAAAAAAGAATAATTTGTTATTCTTTGTTCTAAAATTATACGATTTTCCATGTAGCACTCCCAAAACTAAAGAAATTTGCATGGAGTCTTAATAGTTTTTTATTATAATCTTTAGGTATTTGAAATATAATATACCCATCTTCTGCATTACTCTTTCCACCAATTAACCAATCTTTTTCCATCATCTGATATGTATTAACTTTAGTTTCATTATCAGGAGCAATAACATATTCATATCCATACGGTTTAATTCGCTCAACATGCTGATAATTATAAACTTCATCCATTTTATTTATTTGATTGTGCTCATAATCAAACACAATAGGATAATACATAACATCATTAATTAATAATCCGTATTGATTTTGATGCGGTAACCACATACGGCTATCATCTCCACCATTAACATCATCCATCAATGTATAGATATATACCATAAAATACTCTTTACCATCAGGAGCAAATTCATCAAACGATTTACCCCAATTATAATCATAGTATGTAAAATTAGAAAATTCTGTATATCCATACATAGTAGATGATATATTCATAGTTTGATAACCTGAAACATTGTCTTGTTTCCAATTAAAGAATTTGCCTATATCTAAACTATTATCTATTCGTATTGGTTGCGGTGAATACATTAAGTATGGTGTTCCTGTAGGTTCTGGTTCAGGAGTTGTAATTATAGCGAAACTATCATTTTTATTTGATAACGCTAAAGCGTTTTGTGCGTCTATAATTTTTTGTGCTTCATCTGCATTTACTTTCTCATAATGTGTAATAATAGCGAACCCCGCAAATACTAATATGAGAGTAAGAAAAAATATAAATTTTGGATTTAAACTCATTTTTCCATCACCAACGTATCAAATACTATTTGTTTTGTATCGTAATGTTTCCCTATAATAGATGCTTTAAATTTTCTTATCCATTTTGGATAATGTGGTTGAAATCTGAATAAATAAATATCGTGGTCTTTTTTACATCTATCATTATTACATAAAGATAAATCTTCACAATGTCTTTTTTCAGGTAACCATATTACATCAGTATGATGCCTTAATCTGTTATTCATACTCATAAATCTCTGTGTATCGTATAAAGCATCGCAGTCCAATTTTCTTATTTGAGATGCAAATAAATCTATAAACTTAACTTGTTTTGCACTACTCCCTAAAGAATTAATTACATTATGAAATTCTGTAAATCCTATAACTGTATTTTCTGGTCTATTATCCTGTAGATAAGTAATAATATTTTGTGCCGAATTATTCCCTTCTATATCCCATTTATCTGTTATCTCATATTCCCCGCCACTATAATAAATATTTTTGGAGAAATCGGTATAATAATTTGTGAATACATCATACCCTGATAAATATTTTAACCATAAATACCCTGTCATTGATAGGGTTTTACCGTTACCTCTAATACAGTTATGTTCTTCTCCTCCAACCATACCACAAAAAGCATGGATCATTTTATCTCATCCTATCCCTAATTTGCGAACCTTTTAACTCTTGTAATTCGACACTTGTGTTTAACCCTTTTAGCGCTTCTGCACTTGTTAAGAATCCTACTGCTTTTTCTGATATAGAATAATCTATGATATTAGCACATAATGAATCTAAAATTGCATACCGATAATTATAATTAGTCTGCATATAATCATTAAACGCTTTTGCTTTAGCCATTCCTATATATTGCCGTCTCGTAACATTTCCTTTTCGTGGTTTATTTAATCCGTGAAGGGTAGAATTAATTGCATTAATCAAATCAGTTAATTTATTTTGCCCTGAATCTTTAGTTTCTTCGTCTTGATTAATCTCACATCCTGTTTCTGTATCTTTTGTTAAATCGTCTATATCGTCATCTATTTTCTTTTTACTCATACGTCACCGCATCTAATAGGATAATCTTTTTCACCAATAAACATAAATGGACAAATACAGGGATTGTTGAATTTCCAATTAAACCAATTTTCATACTTACCATAATATTTGTTTAAAAAATCCATATATTGATTAAATCCAATATTAATCAATTCAGGAATTTTATCAAAATTAATTAACCATTTGCTATTAGTTTCTGTATAAAAAATTTTACCTTCTTTAATAAAAGGTTCAAATTCTTTTACAGATTTTTCTTTTAAGATAGAATCATCTAATACAATTTTCTTTTTAGCAGTCATATTTTACCTCCTTAAAATGAAGGCATCTGCCCATGAAATACCCCGAACCACAAATATAATCCCGCTACTAAAATCAATGCAGCGATAATCCATTTCTTATCCAATTTAAATTCTGCATCGGATAACATATCCTTAACTATCTTCTGGTCTATCTGCCTAAATACAAATTCAGGAGATACCGCTATTTCGCACATCTTTTTAATCTCTACATCTTTACCATAATTGATAGATATAGAAGATTTCATTTCAGTAACAGAAACTTCTTTAACAAATATCCCTTTCATATATTCTTTTACTTCTACCACTTTTTTATCTTCGATTAATGGTATAGCATTATCCGCATCTGCATAACACTCAAACGCTTTACCATCTCTATAGCAATAATTTTTTAATGCGCTCCATGCCTTTCTATCATCTCTTGAAACAATGAAATCACTTTCATTCATATCATTTTTTGGTAAAATTGGTTGAATGATAGTTTTGAGAATCTCCATATCTTTTACAATTTTAACACGAAAATAAGGAGTGTTAAATATCCAGTTAATAAACTCTGATGCCATCTTATAGACTCCTGATACATTCCAATACATCTAAAAATTTTGGATAGTGTAATACATTCATTATTTTTGTAAATTTCATACCATAATATTTTTCACACACGATATTTAGCGCCTGCCCTAAATCATTATGGGTGATTATAAAAGGTTTATTTCCTCTCTTACAATCTTCATCGTCATGTATTTTAATAAAAATATACATTTATCCCTCCAAATTACTTTCAGTTATCCAATATGCACAAATAAAAGTTATGATATATAACAAAAATACCATAAATGTATGGTCGACAATTCCTTTTACCATACCAATCAAACAAGTAATAGCACTTATCATTCCGAGCATACTATTTTTAGATGTTGCCGCAAATACCAATAGAATTGCCGCAATAATCCACCATAAATAAGTTAAGATAAACGCTGATAATAGTTGCATACTATCTACATCTTTTGGTAATGTTTGTGTTTGATTAAATCCATTATCAGTTAATGTATAAATTTGAATTGTATGTGTTTCTGATGGATTCAAATTTGATAGTGTATAGGTATTGGTGTTTAAATTTACAGTAGAAATTGTATTGCCGTCTACAGATATACTTGTTAGTGCCTGTTGAGACCATCCCCAAGTAATATACGTTTGACCTAATGATGTTACATTAATAGGTATAGTTGCTCCTACAGGGTGTATAAAAAATGATAGTATAAGAATACATACCACTATTATACTGCATATCTGAAATAATCCTCTATTTCGTTTTTCGTTTTTATAGTCTATCATGGGATCAGCCTTGTTAATAGAATTACGCATAAAGAAGCAATACACAATTTAGGAAATACTATAAACACGATTTGTATTTCCAGCGGAATTATTGTTGCTGGCACTACCCATAACAATAATCCTGTAAATAATGTAAGAATACTAATTAAATCATTTCCGTTACTAATATCATTTGGTAATACAGGATTAACCATTCCTGTTGTTGAGTGCATCGCTGTAGCAAATACCGATAATAACAATGATGCTATTATAACATATAGAGCGAGATAAAATAATAATTGAACTTCTCCAGTCTGCGCTCCACCTCCTGCCATATTATTTACCTCCCAATCCGATAAATTTTCCCGAAATTATTAATGCTAAAATCACACACATTAAAGCATAGACGTGCATAGGAATAAATGTTGATAGAGTGCAAAATGTGAGAGCAATAAAAGCACTACCCATACCCTGATAAAATCCAGATTGCATCCCATAAAATGCACATACTATAATAAATGCCAGTGATAAAAATAGCATTAAATCTGTTGGTTGGATATTAAAATAATGTAGGGCTATAAATATTAGTCCGTCAATATCGCTCATTATTTCCCTCCTTTATACATGAATAATAACGCTAACGGTATGATAACAACTATCCATACTATCCATGCAATTAGTCCTGATACAGCGCATAGTGTATTTCCAATTACAGCGCCAACTACAAACGATTCTTTAGATTTATATTTACGAGCAATTAAAATACCACATATAATATCAACCAATACTGCTAAAATATAAACCTGATATATAGGAGTAGTAATACCTACACATGCTTCAATATTTAATATCGGGCTCCAAAATGTTTCACTATCCATATCTAAAGATAATCTACATGCTCCCGATTGTGGCGCACTCCAATTAGATTGGTTTAAATTTGGTGTCCAATTTCCTATCATTAACGGTGATGTGGTAATAACGGTAAAGATAGGATACATTGTAATGTTAGAATAATAGTATGCTCCTGAGGGTGTTTGAATACCCATCGTCTGCCCATCGCCATATCCATCTTTATGAGCAACTACGTCATATCCAATTCCTGTAGGATGAGTAAGATTGACTACCATTATTCCCGCATTATTTGTATTAGATACTGCGAAAATATTCATTCCGCTATATATGGTAATTACTGCATTAGATACAGGATTATAATTAATTCCGTCTTTTACTGTAATAGTCCATATTGTATAATTTGTGGCATCTGCATTAATTTTATTTGCGCTCATCTTTATAATATGGTCGTTATTATAATCTAATGGATAACCGTTAAGAACATAATAACCTGTTTGAGATACATAACCAGTTTTTGCTATTGATACTCCTATTGTTCTATCATCAGAGATATAAGCATGTGGTGTTAATTTTCCTAAATTTGCCGATACCGTAAAATTATAAAATTTGCCTAATTCATCTACTATTGAAACTGTATAAGGATAAATGGATGCTCCTGTATTAGCATCTGTTAATTCTACATATACATTATGAGAGGGTAAAGATGGAACGGTCTGGTTTATATTATGAACGGCAGGGTTATAGATAGATTCTCTATGCACTCCCTGCACAGTTTTTCCTGTAGCGTTAGTTCCACCTTCACATAAGAAAGAACCTTTATTATATTGGGTTCCATCATTAGGGTTATATGCGGCAAATGTATAATTACCATAATTATTGTTTAATGCTTCTGCATATCCATTTTGCATATCAATGATTTCACTAAATCCAGATTCAAACCTATTAATAATAATTTTAATAGGAGAAGGAGTTTCATCTATTACATTAAATACTTTGGAGCATTTACCATTTTGAGGTAATGATGCTATAGGAGTTAATGTAATATGATTAAATGAATACCCTATAAACGGATGGATTGTATAAGGTAAATATCCAGTATATGATATTTCAATAATACTATTAGCATCTGCCTGATTTGGTAGATAGTCGGATAATGTAGGGAGGTTTGATAAACTATTATCTGATGGATTATAAGTGAAATAACTATTACCCAAATTTGCTATTTGTTGGGCGGTAGTATAATATGTAGGGGTATCATTATTCCACGTTCCATTATAATATTCATTGATACTAATTTGATTTGTTACATCCTGCCCTGTATCCCCGGTTTTAATGTTATACATATATCTGATATTTCCATTTCCTGATGGATGTAGATAAATTTGAGATAATACATTATTTACAGAACCATCTAACGTGATGTTACCTAAATAACTATCAAATAATGTTTTTTGTGATAATACTGTCATTGGAGTTGCTGATGTATTTACATTGAATGTAATATTTCCGTTAGCATCTGTAAAACCATTAGCACTGCCTGATAATTGCTGTAATGATACAAATGTATTAGGTAAAATTGTATTAGGATATAGATAATTACGGGTATTGAATGTTACATTTACGGAGGGTAAATTCGTTACGGGTGAAATATAAGTTTGTGATACGTTCCAAAACGCTGTTCCATTCATAACATTGCCAACCGCAATATATCGGATATTTACCGATGGCTGCGATGTAAAATGAAAATCACCCATATTACAAGAACTTGTATCTATTTGATTGTAAGAATATGTTACTACCCCAGCACTATTATAAGTTAGTTGGCATGTAGGCATTAAATTACCATTGGCAAAAATTGGTGTAATATACATAGTTCCAGAACCAGAACCAGTTTTATAATTCCATGTTATAGATTGGTTCCAATTTAATATTGTAGAATCGCTATTATGTAAAATTGTAGTATTTGCAGGGTTTCCTAAACCACCTAAATAAAAATAATAATTTGGCGTAACTGTATCCATTACTCCTGCATTAACAGGTAAAATTAAAACTAATAAACATAAGCATAAAATAATAATCTCTTTTTTCATAAATTCCTCCAATACGCAAATATAGCGATAAGTTCAAATTACTATTAAAAGGTGTTTAAAAAGGGTGTAATTTTTATCACCCATAACTCAATCAATGAGTTTATAGACAGCGATACCGATAACGATAAGCCCAAAGATGTTCCACAGTGAAGTTTCTGCGGTTGACCAGCCAGTTACATTTGCGGCATGGATGGTCTGAATTGCAGTTGGAATCAACGCCGCAAAGATAACAATACCGATGACGAACAGGATAATAGTTTTTGCTTCAGTGAAACCATCTTCATTGTATGATTTTGCAGCAGTCTTAAGTTCTGATACACTCTCATCAGAGGGTGAAACAAACGCCGAAACACCTGCAATTACAAGTTTCTTAAATTTACCATAACTAAACATAGATTTTATCACCTCTTAACAATTATCTATATTGGTTTATAAATATATAAAGGTTTTTTATCTTAACCCTTTCTCTTAACTACTTTGTGCTACTAATTTCTCATAAAGTAACACTAATAAAACTAATAATATAATAATAGATTTACAAAAGCCTTCCCATAC
>Ga0255362_1000227_pt1 | contig 13950 bp, 12 predicted proteins | sample GFST75r2metaG_FD_186000 | JGI IMG/M metagenome (GOLD analysis project Ga0255362, IMG submission 186000)
TATTTGCTAGATCTTTAAGTGAGAGATTCTCTTTTTCTCTAATTTCTTTAATAACGTTACCATCTATCGGTACGTAGTAACCTCCTCGATCTGCTAATACCTCCGGATATACCTCATCAACTACCATATTACGCAATGTTTCTGGAGCTATTACTGGTATACCATGTCTTTCATAAACCACGTCTTCCTCCAAAGGTTCAGTTTTTGATTTCAATCCTACAATTAAGGGAGAACCCAAAAATGTTTGTGCTAATTTTTTAATTTCCTGAGCATGAATGTTGCTTAAACCATCCACATTAATAAAAACCTTGAGTAAAAGAAGTAGGAATTCACGGCGTGCAACCATATCAAAACAACTTCTATCATATATATTAGAAGTTTCAAAACCGTAATTAGATAAAAGTTTATTTATCTGTAACAATACTTGATCTCTGTGCATGGGGGCGAAGACACCGTCTTTCAAATGAAACACCTTTCTACTGAACTATTAAAGAACTTAAATGAAATAATTAACTGAAATTTTTTGTGAAACTGAGACTATGAAGAATATATTATACGTGGGTATCGACGACACTGATTCTAGTGAAGGAATGTGCACTACTTATATAGGTGCTCTAGTAATGGATGAACTTAAACATTACGGTTTCCAACTAAAAGGTCATCCACGCCTTATACGTTTAAATCCATTTGCACCTTTTAAAACCAGGGGAAATGGTGCCATATCATTTAATTTAAGTTTAAATTCAGGAAAAGATGCTAAAAAAGCAAAAAAGCTTATTTTAAATCGAGTCGAAAATCTCTCGGAACTACAACATAAAAACACTAATCCCGGAGTGGTATTTTATGATGGCATAATCACTCCTGAACTTGAGACCTATTCCATGACAACTGTACAAAAAATAGTGACCATAGAGAATGCTCAGAAACTAGCAGTCCAAGTTGGTGCTCAATTCCATAAATTTAAGAACGGGCGAGGCATAATCGGAGCTTTAGCCGCTATAGGATATCCATTGGAAGATAGAACCTATGAACTCTTAGCATATAGAATACCCGAGAATTATGGTAAAAAAAGAAAAATAAACTATAAATCTGTTCTTGAAATGAATCAAAAAACTTATCCACAGACTTTTGACAATTTAGATGAAGATGAAGATTATATTGCCATAGAACCCCACACACCATGCCCTATATTATATGGTATAAGAGGAGAAACACCAGAAGCTGTTATTAAGGCTCATGGAATTTTGAAAACATGTGAAACTATTGAAAGAATAGTTGTTTATGCAACCAACCAGCACACAGACAATCATCTACTAAAAATAGACCATATATCCCAGATGGATAAATGTAAGTGTTACATAGCTCAAGGGTTTGTGGAAAATTCACCAAAAACTATTGAAGGTGGTCATGTTATTTTTAACTTGAAAGATGATTCAGGAAGTATTGATTGTGCAGCTTATGAACCTACTAAAGGATTTCGGGATGTAGTGAAGAATTTAAAGGATGGTGACTTGTTAAAAGTCTACGGTGGAATTGGTAATAAAGGTTCTTTGAACCTGGAAAAAATCCATGTTTTAAAATTGGCAAAAGTTTACGAATCTCGAAATCCTATTTGCGAATGCGGGAAACGCATGAAGTCTGCTGGAAAAAATAAAGGGTACAAATGTATGAATTGTGGCTTTAAACTAAGATATGGTACTAAAAATCTAATAGAAGTTAAAAGAAATATAAAAAAAGGTTTTTATGAAGTACCACCCGCAGCAAGGAGACATTTAAGCAAACCTCTAATTAGAAAATAATTCTAATATATTAAATACCATTTTTATTTTAACATAATAGTTATTCTTAATTTATTTTTTTAATATTTTTTAAATATCCAATATTGATAGTATAGATCAAAAAGTTTATCCACTAACCATATTAGTATGGAGTAATGATCACCTCAACATTAACAGAATTCATCCTATCCACTGACTATAATCAAATACCAGGAAAGGTTATAGAACAGACTAAACTCTGCTTTACAGATTTCTTAGGCGTAACTTTAAGAGGATCTGAAACTAAAAGCGGTATCATTGCAAAAAACGTTGCAAGTGAAGGTAACCAATCTACGGTTATTGGTCATGGAAAAGCAAGTGCTTTAGAAGCAAGTCTAGTTAATGGAATATCTGCTCACGCCCTTGATCTAGATGACGGTCACCGGCATGCACAAATTCATCCCGGAGCATGTGTTATACCTGCTGCCCTTTCTCTATGTGAATTCCATAAGAAAAGTGGAAAGAAATTTATCAGTTCTATAATTGTGGGTTACCAAGTGGCTATTACTCTAGGCATGATGGTTAATCCAATGCACCGCAATAGAGGTTTTCATAGTACAGGGACTTGTGGAACATTGGGCGCTGCTGCTGCTGCATCTAAAGCTCTGGATCTAGATAAGGATCAGATTATTAATGCTTTGGGACTTGCTGGAACACAAGCAGCAGGTCTTCTAGAAACTGATCACTGCGGATCTATGGGAAAACATTTACATACTGGAAGAGCAGCTCAATCAGGTGTATTATCTGCTTTACTGGCACAAAGAGGATTTACAGGTGCTGAAACTATATTGGAAGGTGATGAAGGATTTTTGAATGCTATGGCTGATATCAACTATAAAAAAATAAAATGTGATATGGATATATTTAAAATTTTAGAGATTTATTTTAAGATTTATCCTGTTTGCAGACATTTACATTCCAGCATAGATGCTATGCTCCATATAATCAATGAAAATAATCGAGATTTGGAAATAGAAGAAATTCTAGATATAACTGTAAAAACTTATAAAATCGCTGCAGAACATGATAATTATCATCCTTATACCATTGAAGCTCTTAAACAGAGTTTACCAGTATCGTTAGCTATTGCAGTTTTAAAAAATGATTTAAGATTAGATAATCTCAATTTAAATCAAAACAGGAAAGAAATTGAAGAAATATCTAAAAAGATATTTATAGAATATTCTGAAGACTTTGATTTGCTTTATCCTGATAAAAGGCCTGCCACTATTACAATAAATACTAAAAGTAGATCATACGAGAAAACCATTGATTTAGCTTATGGTGAACCTGAAAATCCCTTAAATAAAACAGATATAATCAAAAAATTCAGTGATTTGAATCCAAATATAAAAATAGAAGTCTTAAGAGGAATAGATAACCTGGAATCACATAAAATGAATGACTTTATGAAGACATTCAATAATCAATTAAATAATAACAAATGAATTTGAATAAAACTTAATTTTGAAGATATATAATAAATAAAAGATTAATAAAACGGGTTAATGATGAAAATGCGGACTCCAGATTTTCTCCAATCTATAGGAATTGAAAAAAGTAATTATCAATTTGAAGATTCTATCAAGAGATTTCCTGATGGTGCACAGTACAGATTTGAAGTGCCTGGAATTCAAAAACCAGGACCAATGGCAGCTCTACTGGATGCAGCTGAGGAATATGACGTTACAGTGCACCGAGTGACACAAACCAAAGGCATAATGCTTTTAACTGACTCTGAAATAGAAGAAATGGTAGAAATCGCTATAAATAATAAAATAGAGCTTTTTTTAAGTGTCGGACCACGTGCTACCTATGATACTAGTGCCTCCGCTCAAACTTCGGAGGGAGCTAGAATAGGTTATCGTCTAAGAGGTTATGAAAATCTTCTATATGCGTTAGAGGATGTGAAAAGAGCGGCAGAATTAGGAGTTCGAGGTATAGTTGTCTATGATGAGGGATTACTCTGGGTTCTTGGTAAAATGAGAGACGCTGGTGAAATCTCTGATAATATGCATTTTAAGATTTCCGCACATACAGGTCATGGCAATCCAGCTTCTGCAAAGTTGTTAGAGAATATAGGTGCTGATTCATTCAACCCGGTTAGAGATTTGCAGTTAAACATGATGGCTTCTCTAAGAAATGCTATAAATATATCTATTGATATTCATACAGAAAATCCCAAATCTTCGGGAGGTTTTATAAGACATTACGAAGTTCCGGAGATTATAAGAGTCACTGCCCCGGTTTATCTTAAAACTGGAGGCGCCATAGTAAAACATCATGGATATGAAACCACTGAAAAAGAGGCATCAGAACGGATTAGACAAGTTCATCTAGTAAAAAGTATGATAAAACGTTACTATTCCGATGCAGTACCCTCTAAAAAAGGCGTAAAGGATCTTGCAATACCCGAATGAATCTAAATAAAATGATTAATTTCCAGACTAATTAAATTTAAATAATTTTGGGATAATTTTAAGAATAAAAAAATATATTTCTTACAATTAAAATGGGATGGTAATTAAAAAAAATGAATTTAGTGAATAAAGTTAAAGAAGCAGTTATTGAGGCCAGCACCACTTTCCGTGATGATCAAATATATGCCTACCAGAAAGCATTGGAAAATGAAACTAACCAACAAGCTTACTGGATTCTGGAACTTTTAATAAAAAATGCTCGTATAGCTCATAAAAATAAATTACCTCTCTGTGATGATACGGGTATACCCCACGTTATAGTGGAAATGGGAAGAAATGCTTTTTTACCAGTAAACTTTATAAGGCAGATAAAAGAGGGTATAAAGAAAGGTTTAAACGAGCTTCCCGGAAGACCCATGGCGGTTAAGGGTGATGAAATTGGAAGAATTGAACAAAAAAAGGGCTTATATATTGATCCCGGTAAAGTTATATCTCCATCATTCTTAATCGATGAAATGACTCCGGAAGGAAACCCAGAAGAAGTTAGAATCCATATTCTCATGTTGGGTGGGGGTCCCGAGATTAGAGCTAATACTTATCGAGTTTTTCATAAACGAGATCATATGAAAGTATTTGGAAAAGTAGTTAATTATATGACCTTAGAACTTCCAAAATTAGGTTGTACTCCATGTATACCGGCTGTGGGTATTGGTAGAACCCATTTTGAAGCAACTACTCTGATGCTTAAAGCCATGATATATGAAAACCTAAAGGAACAATCCGAAATAGAAAATAAAATAACTCAATCGATTAACAATTCTGATATCGGAGCACTGGGTATAGGTGGTTCAGTAACTGCCCTTGGATCTCTTGTAAAAATAGGGCCTCAAAGGGCCAGTGGAGTTCGTATATTATGCATGAGACCATGCTGTTGTGTTGAACCGAGAATATCATCTTTTAATCTTTAATCAGATGTTTTGTGGTGATTTATAAATGGCGATTGGAAGAGAAAGTGTAGAAAAGTTACTTAAATTCAAGACTACTAAATGGAAAACCTCCATAACCAGAATAGAATCAAATAAGATCTCGACTAGAGGTTACCCATTAGAGGATCTAATCGGAACATTATCATTTCCCGAAATGATTTATTTATTAATAACGGGCAATTTGCCATCCAAAAAAGAGTCTAGGATGCTAGAAGCAATTTTAGTATCCTTCTGTGATCACGGAGTAACCCCACCCAGCACCCAAGTGGCGCGACTAATGGCTTCCACTGGATCTCCCTTGAATAACTGTGTATCTGGAGGTATTCTATCTTTTGGGGAACATCATGCCGGTGCTCTGGAGAATTGTATGAAACTTTTACAGGAAGGAGTTAAAGAATACACAGAACCTTTAGATTCTCCTAAAGATGTTAAAAAGATTGCGGAAGTCCTGATTGATAAATTTGTTCAGAATAATCGTAAAATACCTGGTTTCGGCCATCGCTATCATAATGAAGATCCCAGAGCACCTAAACTCATAGAAATAGCCCAGAAATATGGTTTTTGCGGTATCCATACCCAACTAGCACTCGCTATACAAGAGATTATTTCTGATATAAAAGGTATCAAGATGAATGTAGATGGTGCTAATGCTGGAATTCTATCAGATATGGCATTTGATTGGCAATTAGGAGCCGGGATTTTTATGATAGGAAGACTTCCAGGCTTAATTTCTCATATATACGAGGAGAAAACTAGAGAACCTCCATTTAGAAAGTTTTTTGGAATAGACGAGATTTACTATAATGGTGTTGATGAAAGATTTCTGAGTAAGAGATTCAGATCGCCCGAAAACCGATAATAACTATAATGATTAATCATTATTGAAAATTAAATAGTAAAAGATATATATAGTATACAAGAAATTTTCGAATATTATGGTGATAAAATGACAACGATATCGGAAGCTATTACAACCATTAAAAAGGCTGAAAATGACGCTGATAAATTAATTGAAGATACTGAGAAGCAATCTTCTGAATTAATACAAGATGCTGAATCTAAATCAAAGATGATTATAGAGAAAACAAAAGACGAAGCACACACTGAAGCTGAAAAAATAATATTCGAATCTGATACTAAAGTCCAAAAAGAAGCGTATCAAATATCTAATAAAACTGCTGAAAAAATAGAGCTAATGAAGAAAAAGGCCGCAGATAAAATTGAAGACGGTGCAGAAGTTATAGTAAAAAAGATTTTATAAGTGAACATCATGTTCAGACCAGCCAATATGAAGAAGCTCAGTATAATAACCTTGGATAAATACACCGATTCTGCAGTGCGTTCACTACATGAAGCGAGTTTAGTACAAATCCAAGATATATCCGAGCGTATACAAGAAGATGCAGAGTGGAAACAAATATTCAAACCCGGGCGAGCCACACCTCATCTTGGTAAAGTTTCCTCTCTTCTAATGAAAACAACAAGCATTACAGATTTCTTAAAATCTGTACGCGAGCGGAATAACGGCATCCCGTCCCTTATTAAAAGTATTGTAAACCCTCCTCCCACCGAAAAAAAAGAAATAAAAGAGTTGAGTGTTGAAGAAGTTTTAGATAAGGTAGGAGATTTAATTGAAAAAGTCGAATCAAAAACGAATCCACTCACTAAAAAATTAAATAACCTCGATTCCGAAAAAACTAAACTAAAAAATGCCCATAAAGTAGCTGAAAATCTAATAAATATAGACATTAATCTAGCTGATTTACAAGGATTAAAAAACGTATCATTTATCCTCGGTAAAATAAGTGATGAAGCTTTAATAAAATTTAAAGACAATTTAAAAGACTTAAGGAGCGATGAAATTGTAATTTTCGATTATGATGCGGTTGAAAAAGATTTTAAAATTCTCATTTTAATTTCTCTGAAGAAACTTGAAGATGAAGTTTCCAATATATTGAGAAAAGTTGAATTTGAAAAATTTGAATTTTCAGGATTGTCTGGAAAGCCTAATGACATTATAACAGAATCAGAATCACACATTGAATCCATAAAACAAGAAAAAGAATTAATTAAAAAAGATTTAGCAGTTATATCTACCGAGTGGTTTCCTGAATTTAAAGCTTACAAAGAGCAACTAGAAATAGAGAAACAACGTAGTGAAATATTCACTTCATTTGGTGAAACAAATAATACAGTTATGCTAGAAGGTTGGGTAACCGAGAAAAAACTGCAAAATGCGCTTGATATAATTGAAAAATCTACTGAAGGAAATTCGGTGGTTGAAGTTTCTGATCCAGATATTGAAAACGATGATATACCAATCCATCTGGATAACCCCAGTTTTGCCAAACCTTATGAATTGTTCGTGAAGATGTATTCTCCTCCAAGTTACAGAGAATTTGATCCCACTATTCTAATGGCTATAGTATTCCCCTTCTTCTTTGGATTCTGTCTCACAGATGCAGGCTATGGATTAGTAGATTTAATTATAGGTGCAATTTTATTCATAGGATTGGGGAAGAATAATAAGTTAATGCGAGGTTTTGGTTTAATTTTAGTAGCATGTGGTGCTTGGACATTAATCTTAGGGGATATTACTAATGGTTTCATAGGCAATCTTTTCGGTTCAGGAGCCATAGGTAATTTCATACCAGTAAATAATCCAATAACAATACCGTCAATAAACGCCTTTGTATTCCCACAAAATATTTTAATTATTGCTTTATTAGTTGGTGCAATTCACATTACAATTGGTTTATCAGTGGGTACCTATAATAATATAACCAGAGGAGCAACTAAAGACGCACTTGGTTCGCAAGTACCATGGTTAGTCCTTTTAGCAGGTGTAGCAATATATTTATTAACTGGATCACTCTATGGTTTGGCTCCTTTCCTTATAGCAACCCTTGCCTTGCTAATGTATTTCAATGGATTTTTAGGTTTCATGGATATTACTGGATTTTTAGGAACACTCTTGTCATATAGTAGGCTCCTAGCATTATGTCTTTCCACAGGTGGAATGGCTATTACGGTTAATATTTTAACTCATTTGTCAATTGTTATGTTACCCATTATAGGACTCATACTAGCGCCCATAATTTTCGTCTTGGGACATATAGCTGTCGGTGCATTCATGAGTCTGGGTGCTTTCATAAACGCTTTGCGTTTACATTATGTTGAATATTTTGGTCAATTTTTCATAGGCGGAGGTCATAAATTTAAGGCTTTCCGCGCCAGAAGAAAATATACTAATATTAGGAGGTAAAAAAAATGGTTGAAGTAGTTTTAGGAACAGCTTTAGCAGCAATCGGCGCAGGTGTAGCCGTAGGTATGGCTGCTTTAGGATCAGGTATAGGACAAGGAATAGCAGCATCAGGAAGTGTAGGTGCTGTAGCAGAAGACCCCGACATGTTTGCACGGGCTCTTATATTCACTGCTCTTCCAGAAACACAAGCAATCTACGGTTTCCTGATTGCTATACTATTACTAGTATTTTCAGGTTTATTAGGTGGAGGTAAAGGATTAACTATTGACGCAGGTTTAGTAGCAATTGGAGCAGGTGCTGCGGTTGGATTTGCTTGTTTAGGATCTGGTATGGGTCAAGGTATAACTGCATCAACTGCTGCAGGAGCAGTAGTGGAAGATCCTGAGATGTTTGCTAGAGGTGTAATATTCACCGCAATCTCCGAGACACAAGCTATCTACGGTTTCCTGATTGCTATACTTTTACTAGTCTTTGGTGGAATTCTCGGAGGATAAGAAATGAGCACCGGGACAGATAAGATAGTCTCAAGTATAGTATCTGATGCTCAAATTAAAGCTAAAACTTTAACTGATGAAGCTGAAAAGAAAGTTAGCTCAATTTTGTTACAAGGTGAAGAAAAGGCTTTAATTGAGAAAAATAAAATCTTGTCAGAGGCTGAAAAACAGGCTAATTTAAAATATCAGCAGGTAATCTCTGAAGCTAAGATGAATTCCAGAAGGATGGAGCTTGAAGCTAGAGAAGAAGTGATAGAGGAATCATTTAAAAAAGCTGAAGAAAAGCTTAAAGAAATCGCATCCTCTGAATCATTGGAATATTTAGAATCTCTTAAAGGAATTATAACTGAAGCTGCTATAGAAATAGGAGGAGGAGAACTGATAGTTCTCCTCAAAAAAGACGACTTGCCTAAAATAGAAGATTCTATTGCATCTATCGAAAAGGATGTCACTGATAAAATTGGTATTAAAACTATCTTAGAGATTGGAGATAATATTAACACCATTGGAGGAGTTATTGTTAAAACCAAAAATGGTGAGATAGAAGTTAACAATACTATAGAAACAAGATTATTACGTTATAAGAAAACCCTCAGATCAGAAGTGGCAAAGATACTGTTTAAATAAGGAGGAGATTTTACATGGTAGTAGATGTTGGTACATTAACTTCAATAATTTCTACGCTAGGATTTCCCTCCACGGAATCTTTTTTAGCATTATTATTCATAGTACTGGCAGTTGTATCAGTTATAGTGGTTGTATCGACCATTAAACCCGTGTTAGATATATATCCATACACTTATCCTAATGCAAGGGTTAGGGGTCGGATGGGAAGGTTGTTCAAAGAGAAAGATTTCTCAGAGATCATTGAATCCAATGACATTGAAGAGATGAAAAATTATCTCAGAGGAGTTCCTGACTATGCTAAGTACATTGATAAATATTCTCTAGAGAAGGTCTTAGACACTCAACTTGCAGAAACATATGATTTGATTGCTAGAATAGCTCCTGATAACAGTAAAGAAGCATTCACTTTTTTATTAAAGAAATGGGATATAAAAAATATTAAAAGTATACTAATCGCTAAAAAAGCAGGTTTAAGTAGGGAAGAAACTTTGGAATTCATCGTACCATTCGGGACACTAAATGATAAGCTTGATACACTGATCGATGGTGAAAATATTAATGATGTTTTATCTGGACTTGAAGGAACAGAATATCCTCGAATATTGGAGGATCTAATTCCAGCATATGAAGAAACAGGAGTTTTACTACCCTTAGAGGCTTCTCTTGAGAAATATTTACTTGAAAATCTTTTAAGAACAACAGCAACTCCTGAAGAGGACAATACTTCTTTTCTACATAAATATGTGGGGAACATAGTGGATGCTAATAATATTAAGACTATTTTAAGAGCCAAAGTAGATGGTTTAAGATTTGATGATGTAGAACCCTATATGATTTCAGATGGTTATCAAATCAGACAATGGAAGTTAAAAGATCTTATGGAAGCTGAAGATGTTGCCGGAGTAATTAATGGCTTAGAAGGTACAGATTATGCTCCATTACTTTCTGAAGGGTTATCAAAGTATTCAGAAACTGGATCAGTAGCAACTTTTGAAACTGTGCTGGATGATCACGTTAATCAAGAAGCAAAAAAAATAGCTTTAAAAAATCAGTTTGGAATTGGACCTATGATTGGTTTTTTAAATAGTAAAGAAGTTGAAATTAAGAATTTAAAAATCATAGCTCGGGGTAAAAGAGAAGCAACTTTCACTTCTTCAATGATTAAGGAGATGTTAATATGAAATCAAACATTGCCGTTATGGGTGATCCAGATACAGTCACCGGTTTCATGCTAGGAGGCATTAAAGAGGGTTATCCTGTTAGAAATCTGGAAGAAGCAGAACAAACACTTGAAAAACTCATTAAAACTGATTTTTCCATTATTATAATCACTGAAAAGATAGGTGATGAAATTAGAACTACTATTGATAAATTGACTAAGGAAAGAACATTGCCTATGATAATTGAAATACCGGATAAAACAGGTTCAATTGAAAGAGAAGCTGAACCATTGAGTAAACTTATAAAAAGAGTAATTGGTGTTGAGATGATAAAATGATTACAGAAGGAAAAATAATAAAGATAGCAGGCCCTGTTATTACCGCCAGTGGTATGAGAGGGACTCAAATGTACGAGATGGTGAAAGTTGGTACAAGCAAACTCATCGGTGAAATAATCGAACTTGAAGGCGACAATGCAACCATCCAAGTCTACGAGGAAACTGCAGGTATGAAGCCTGGAGAAATTGTGGAAAGTACAGGAGGACCATTATCAGTGGAATTAGGACCCGGAATCATCGGTTCCATATTTGATGGTATTCAAAGACCATTAAAAACCATCAAAAGTCTTACTGGAAATTATATTAAAAGAGGAATAGATGTTCCAGCTTTACCTAAAGACAAAAAATGGAAGTTCGTTCCTACCGTGAAGGTTAATGATGAATTAAAAGGTGGAGATGTAATAGGAGAAGTACAGGAAACTTCAACTGTAAAACAAAAAATAATGATACCACCTAATATATCCGGTACTTTAAAAAGCATCATAACAGAAGGAGAATATACAGTTGAAGAAGATATTGCAGAATTAGAAAGCCCCAATGGTACAACTAAAATTCAAATGATGCATAAATGGCCTGTACGAACAGGAAGACCATATAAAAATAAATTAGACCCAGATATACCATTAGTTACGGGTCAAAGAGCTCAAGATACTTTTTTCCCTATGGCTAAAGGCGGAACTGCAGCTATACCCGGTCCATTTGGATCAGGAAAAACAGTAACCCAACAACAGTTAGCTAAATGGGCAGATGCTGATATCATTGTCTATGTGGGATGTGGAGAACGTGGGAATGAGATGACTGAAGTTTTAAAAGAATTTCCAGAGTTAGAAGACCCTAAAACAGGAAACCCACTTATGGACCGAACAATACTTATTGCTAACACATCTAACATGCCAGTAGCAGCTAGGGAAGCCTGTGTATATACTGGAATTACGATAGCTGAATATTTCAGGGATATGGGATACGATGTAGCTCTTATGGCAGATTCTACCTCCCGTTGGGCTGAAGCTATGAGAGAAATCTCAGGAAGATTAGAGGAAATGCCTGGTGAAGAAGGATATCCTGCATACCTAGCATCACGATTAGCACAGTTCTACGAACGAGCGGGTCGAGTAACCACAGTAGGTACTGAGGATAAAATATCATCTGTAAGCGTAGTTGGAGCAGTATCACCACCTGGTGGAGATCTCTCTGAACCAGTAACTCAGAACACACTGCGTATTTGTAAAGTATTCTGGGCTTTAGATGCTTCACTTGCAGATAAAAGGCACTTTCCAGCCATAGACTGGTTGCAGAGCTACTCCCTTTACATTGATAGTATAGAAGGATGGTGGAAAGAATCTATTGATGAAAACTGGAGAAGAATTAGAGATGAAGCAATGGTTTTACTGCAGAAAGAATCAGAATTACAGGAGATCGTTCAACTAGTAGGACCAGACGCTTTACCTGACAAGGAAAGAATAACTCTAGAAAGTACCCGCATGATTAGGGAAGATTTCCTACAACAGAACGCTTATCATGAAGTAGATACTTACTGTTCGCCATCTAAACAGTATCAGATGATTAAAACCATTATAATGTTCCAAGAGCATGCTACTGCTGCGCTGGATCGAGGCGCAGCCCCAGATAGTCTTACCGCTTTAACTGTTAAAGATGATATTGGTAAAATGAAATACATTCCTGAAGCTGAATTTGATGAAAAAATCAAAGAGATCCAGGATTTAATAGTTAAACAAACTAATGAGGTATAAAAATGAAGGCTAATATTAAAACAAGGGAATATACAACAGTATCTGAAGTTGCTGGTCCTCTTATGATCGTTGAAGGTGTAGAAGGTGTTGCTTACAATGAGATAGTGGATATTGAAACTCCCTCTGGACTGATGAGAAGAGGGCAAGTTTTAGAAGTTAAAGGAGATATTGCTGTAGTACAGGTCTTTGAAGGAACTAGAGATCTGAACACTTCTACAACCAAGGTTCGATTTACTGGTGAAACCGCCCATATTGGTGTTTCACTGGATATGTTAGGAAGAGTATTCGGTGGTACTGGTAATCCTATAGATGGAGGGCCTGAAATCATACCAGATATGGAATTAGATATTAATGGAAGTCCTATGAATCCTTCAGCTAGAGATTTCCCTGCTGAGTTTATACAAACCGGTATATCAACTATTGACGGTATGAACACCTTAGTTAGAGGGCAAAAATTACCTATCTTTTCTGGATCTGGATTACCTCACAATGAACTGGCCGCTCAGATTGCCCGGCAGGCTAAAGTTGTAGCTGAAGAAACCGAATTCTCCGTTATATTCGCAGCTATGGGTATTACCCATGAAGAAGCTAATTATTTCATGCGAGATTTTGAAAGAACAGGAGCATTAGAGAGAGTTACCGTTTTCTTGAACTTGGCTGATGATCCAGCTATTGAAAGAATCATTACTCCCCGAATGGCCCTTACTACAGCGGAGTACTTCGCATTTGAACATGATATGCATGTTCTGGTCATTTTGACTGATATGACTAACTATGCTGAAGCATTGCGGGAGATTTCCGCTGCTCGTGACGAAGTTCCGGGTAGAAGAGGGTATCCTGGTTACATGTACACTGATTTAGCTAGTCTTTATGAACGAGCTGGCCGTATCACTGGTAAAGAAGGTTCCATCACCCAAATGCCTATCTTAGTCATGCCCCAGGATGATATTACTCATCCTATACCAGATCTTACTGGTTATATTACCGAAGGACAGATCGTTCTATCCAGAGAATTGCATCGTAAAGGTATATTCCCACCAGTAGATGTGTTACCATCACTTTCAAGATTGATGAGTGGTGGTATAGGTGAGG
>Ga0255362_1000230_pt1 | contig 13802 bp, 9 predicted proteins | sample GFST75r2metaG_FD_186000 | JGI IMG/M metagenome (GOLD analysis project Ga0255362, IMG submission 186000)
CTATTATAAACGAACTTGACTATTCCTCAAAAAAAATAGGTGATATTATTAAGATAATAACATCAATTTCAGGTCAAACTAATCTTTTAGCATTAAATGCAGCAATTGAAGCTGCAAGGGCAGGGGAATCGGGTAAAGGATTTAGTGTAGTAGCTGAAGAAATACGAAAATTGGCAGATGAGAGCAATAAAGCAGCAGCAGAAATAGCAGGTTTAATTAAGGATAATCAATCAAAATCAAGTTTGGCAGTAACTTCTGCTGAAAAAGTTGAAGAAAGAGTATCAATTGGAGTAAATAAAGCAGTGGAAGTTAAGGCCAGTATGCAAAGCATAATTAAAAATATACAAGAAATTGCAGGAGAGATAGAGGAAATAGATAAGTCTAATGAGCAACAGGTGGCAAGTAGTAGGGAAATCGAGAAAGCCGTGGGAAATATAGCTCATAGTTCAAACAAAATGGCAGAAGGAACTGAGAATATTAGTGCTAGTATACAGGAACAACTTAGTACAATGAATGAAATAGAAAAGACTACAGAAAGTTTATCAAAAATGGCAGAAAAACTTAATAAAATCACACTTGGATTTACAGTATAGTTTAATAAGTTACAAGGGACAAGTTAAGTGGTTAGGAAGATAAGCGGATTTGTATAAACCAATCCGCTTATCTTCATTTTTTTGATTTTTATGCCATGGGCAGAAAAATCATCCTTAACTTATCACTTGTCACTTTTTCTCATGGTTTATAATTAGTCAATTCCTTTAGTGCAACATACTTTACCGAATAAGTATATACTTATAAAATAAAGTATGTTATTATAAATTTATAAAAATTAATGATTGAATCTAGGGGTGATTAAGTTGGTATTGAAGCTAGCAACTGTCTTTTCAGATAACATGGTACTTCAGAGAGATGCCGAGGTTATTATATGGGGTGAGGCAGAAGAAAATACAACAGTTAAAGGTATAATATGTGGACAAACTTCAGAATGTAAGGTGGAAAATGGTGGTTTTAGATTAACATTTAATTCACTTGAAGTTGGAGGACCCTTTCAGCTAGAGGTTTCATCTGGAAATGAGAGTGTTGTTGTAAAAAATATTCTTGTTGGAGATGTGTGGGTTGCTGGAGGTCAGTCCAATATGCAACTAAGGCTTAAGGATTCGGCTAATGGACAAGAATATATTCAGAAATTCAATTATCCTGAAATTAGGTATTATGAAGTTCCAGAAATAGAATATGAAGATGATAAAATACGAATTCCGAATCTCTTAGATAAAGGTTGGCAGAGTTTCTCTAAGGAGCATTCAGAGTATTTTTCAGCAGTAGCATATCATTTTGCAATAAATTTGTATAAAGATTTATCTATTCCCATTGGAATCATTGACTGTGATAAGGGTGGTACATCTGCAGCATGTTGGATATCAGAAAAATATTTAGCTAAAGATGAAAACGTTAAGATTGCATACTTGGATGATTATAAAAAAACCATTAAAAATCTTACGGTGGAAGAAGAAGATACACAAATCCAGGCTTTACATGAATCTCAAGAAAATTACGCTAAAAGAGAAGCAGAATACAAGAAAAAATATCCACAAAACACCTTAGAAGAACTGCAACATGACATTGGATATGCTCCATGGAAACCTCCTATTGGAAGAAAGTCATATCTTAGGCCCTGTGGATTATATAAAACTATGTTAAGAAAAATCACTCCTTATACGATTAAGGGGGTACTATGGTATCAAGGGGAAGAGGATTCACCAAAGTCTAGGCTTTATAAGAGTCTTTTTAAAAGTGTAATAGAAAATTGGAGGGAGGATTTTGAAAATGAAAATTTGCCATTTATATTTGTGCAACTTCCAATGTTTAATGATGAAAAGCTAGATACTTGGCAGATAATAAGGGATGCTCAGCTTTACACATTAAAAAATATAAAAAATACTTCTATGGTTGTAACTGTAGATTGCGGTGAAAAAGAAAATGTTCATCCAAAGGATAAAAAACCTGTGGGAGAAAGACTGGCACTATTAGCAAGGCAAGATATATATAATGAAGACATTAAGGGACACTCTCCTATATATAGTGGATATGAGTTGAAAGGGGATAAAATAGTTATATCATTTGATTATGTTGAAACTGGAGATCTTGTAATACAAGAAGGAGAAGATTTAAAGGGGTTTGAAGTAAGCGATGGTAACGGAGAATATTATCAGGCAAAAGCTGAGATTTTTGAAGATAAGGTGATTGTTTATAGTGAAAAAGTTAAAGAACCAAAGTTGGTGAGATATGGGTGGAGGAATTATTTTGAAATAAACCTATTCAATAAATATGGATTACCGGCATCACCATTTAATACAGAAAGTAAATACTAAAATTTAGAATGGAGTGGTAAAATTGAAATATAAATTTCCAAAAAACTTTTGGTGGGGTGCAGCAACATCCGGGCCTCAATCAGAAGGAAGATTTAATAAAAAACATAGTAGCATTTTTGATTATTGGTATGATATAGAGCCAACAGCATTTTATGATCAGGTTGGACCCAATATTGCCTCGAATTTTTATAATAGTTACGAAGAAGATTTGAAGATGATGAAGAGCATAGGTCTTAACTCATTCAGAACATCCATTCAGTGGACGAGACTTATAAAAAATTTTGAAACAGCAGAAGTTGATGAAGATGGAGTTAACTTTTATAATAATGTTATAAATCAATGTGTTGAGCTAGGTATGATACCAGTAATCAATCTACATCATTTTGATTTGCCAATAGAATTATATGAAAAATATGGGGGATGGGAATCAAAACATGTTGTAGAATTGTTCGCAAAGTTTGCTAAAAAGTGTTTTCAACTTTATGGAGATAGAGTTAAATATTGGACTACTTTTAATGAGCCAATAGTTATTGTTCAAGGACAATATTTAAGTCAGTTTCATTATCCTAATTTAGTTAATGGTAAAAAAGCCATGCAAGTAGCATATAACTTAAATCTCGCATCAGCAAAAGCTATAGAGGAATTTAGAAAAGGCAAATATAATAAAGATGGTAAAATAGGCATAGTTCTAAATCTTACCCCTGCATATCCAAGAACACAATCAAAGGATGATTTAGAAGCAGCGGATATTGCAAATATGATTGATAACAGAATTTTTCTAGATACAGCAGTTCTAGGCAAATATCCCGAGGGATTGACAGAAATGCTTGAAAAAGATGGCGTGATATGGGAATATACAGATGATGAAATTAAATTACTTCAAAATAATAAAGTGGATTTTTTAGGTGTGAATTTTTATCAACCACTTAGAGTAAAAAAGAGAGAAAATAAATTTGATGATTCTAAAGGGTGGCTCCCTGATAAATATTATGAAGGTTATGAAAAACCAGGTAGAAGGATTAATCCTGATAAAAATTGGGAAATATACCCTGAAGCTATGTATGATATTGCTATAAATATAAGAGATAATTATGAAAATATCCCTTGGTATGTTTCTGAAAATGGAATGGGCGTACATGGTGAGGAAAAATTCATGGATGAAAATGGAATGGTAGTTGACGATTATAGAATCCAGTTTATTACTGAACATCTTCAGTTCCTCCATAAAGGTATTGAGGAAGGCTCAAATTGTTTTGGTTATCATCTTTGGACACCAATAGATTGTTGGTCATGGAAAAATGCTTATAGGAATAGATATGGGCTTATTTCATTAGACCTACCATCTCAGACAAAAACTATTAAAAAATCTGGATATTGGTTTAAAGAAGCAGCAGAAAACAACGGATTTTAAAAAGTTATAGGTGACAAGTGCGATTAGGGGGAGAGGTGAAAAATGTATATACTAACATTTGATATAGGTGGAACTAGTGTAAAGTATGGCGTTTTAGACCGAAATGGAGATATATTTGAAAAGGGTAAGTTCAAAACACCACAAAATGATATTGATGAATTAATGGATGGAATTCTAGATATTAAGACGGAGTTTGAAAAAAAATACGATTTTGAAGGCATAGCAATGAGCTGTCCTGGAGCAGTGGATGATAAAACGGGTTTTATAGGTGGTGCCAGTGCGGTGCCTTGTATACACGGTTTTAATTTTAGGAAAAAGATCATGGAAAAAACGGGAATTGAGAATGTACGAATGGATAACGATGGAAACTGTGCGGGACTTGCTGAAGTTTGGAAGGGTGCTGCAAAGGACAACAACGATGTTCTTTTTGTTATATTTGGATCAGGTATTGGAGGCGCTGTTATAAAAGATAAGAAAATTCATAAAGGAGCTCATCTTGAAGGCGGCGAGTTTGGATATATGATTATTTCTGAAAATTGTGATGTTCTAAGTGATGTTGCTTCACCTGTGAGTATGGCAAAAAATGTAGCTAAAAGAAAGGGGTTAGAATCCTTAACAGGGGAAGAAGCATTTAAACTTGCTGAAGATGGAGATATTATTGCTATTGATGAAATAGAGAGATTTTATTTTAATGTGGCAATAGGAATATATAATATTCAGTATATATTTGATCCAGAAGTTATTGTAATTGGAGGAGGTATAAGTTCAAGATCAGATATTCTAGAAAATATAGAAAAAGGTATGGACAAAGTTATGAATAAAATTAAAATAGCGGAAATAGCAAAGATAAGACCAATAATAAAAAAATGTAAATTTAGGAATGATGCAAATCTTATTGGTGCAGTCTACAATTATATAAGTTAGTAGTTTGATTAATTTAAATGTATATATTTTTTAAAAAAGTATATACATTTAAAAAAATATAGTATATAATAAAAATATGGAAATGTAAACGATATATATACATGGAAATAAGGAATTTTAAGATCTTTTATTATTGTAGAAACGGCATTAGCCTTTCTTTATATTAACAATATAGCAAAACTAGGGGGAATTTTAAAATGAAAAAAAAGGCATTAGCAGCAATATTGACATGTGCATTAGTAGCAAGTGTTTTTGTTGGTTGTGGATCAAGTAGTACAAGTTCAAGCGATGAGAAGATAACGCTTACTATACTTACAAATCGTACAGATGTAGCGGCTACTCTATTAAACAAAACATATAGGGCTGCATACTTAAAGATTCATCCAAATGTAACCTTAAAATTCGAATCAGATGTTAACTACGACAAAGATACTGAGACAAGATTAGCTTCAAAGAACTTTGGAGATGTTGTATTGATTCCTGGTATTATTAATAAAGCAGAAGAACCAAATTATTTTGTTGCACTTGGAAAAGAAAAAGACTTGAGTAAGAAATATTATGGATTAACCGGTACAGGAGATCAATTTGGTGGAACAATTTACGGAATACCAACAGAAATGAATGTTAGCGGTATGGTCTACAATAAAAAAGTATTTAAAGATGCTGGAATAACTACAATTCCAACAAATCAAGCAGATTTTATAAAAGATATGCAATTAATTAAACAAAACACTAAAGCAATACCTTATTACACAAATTATCATGCTGCATGGCCACTAACTCAATGGGAACCAGATGTTACATCTGTATCAGGCAGCGCTTCATATTATAATGTTGATATGGTAAATGATGATGCTCCATTTTCAGCTGGGAAACCAGAATATGTAACATATAAATTAATGTATGATTTAGCAAAAAACAAACTTATAGAACCAGATCCAACTACTTCAGATTGGGATAAATCAAAAACAATGTTAGCTCAAGGGCAAATTGGTGTTATGGAACTTGGATGTTGGGCAATTGGTCAAATTCAATCTCAAGCAACAAACAAAGATGATATAGGTTATATGCCTTTCCCAAGTCAAAAAGATGGAAAAAGTTATACTAATATGTCTGCAGATTACTTCATGGCTGCAAGTAAATTTGGTAAACACATACAAGAATCTAAAGATTTTATTACGTGGTTTGTTGAAAAATCAGGATATTCAGAATACAATGGTACAATTAATACTCTGAAAACAGCTCCAGTACCAAAAGTATTATCAAGTTTTAAGGATTTAGGCGTTACCTACTTAACTCAAACTGCTGCAAAGAGTGGTCAAGCAGATTGGAGTAATAAAATAGATAAAGCTGGTCAAGTTGGATTACAAACAGAAGATTTTAAACAAAAAATTATTGAATCAGGACTAGGAAGTACCAGTGATAGTTATGACAAAATAATGAACGCTGAAAACACAAAATGGAAAGCTGGAAGAGATGCAGTTAAATCTGGAAACTAAATAAAACAAAATTTAAGAACTTTGTCTTTGTTCTTTATGAATAAAAACAAGGTTCTTACTTTAAATAAATGTAAATATTAAAAAAAATCTTTTTATGGCAGGTGATTTTTATGTTTAATAAACTGAGTTATGAAGCTCAGAAAAGAATAATAATTGTATTGTTTACAATTATACCAATAGCAATGCTAGCAACATTTACTTATTATCCACTTGTTAGGATGATAGAGTACAGTTTTACTAATTGGGATGGACTAGCAACAAATATTAAGTTTGTAGGACTAAAAAATTATATAACGGTATTTACTAATCCTGATTATTTCAAAGTGTTTGGAGTAAGTTTATACTATCTAATTGCGACTTTTGTACAACTAGCACTAGCACTATATTTTGCAACAATTCTTAGCTTTAATGTTAGATTTAAAAATTTTTTCAAAGGGGTATTATTTTTTCCATACCTTTTAAATGGTGTTGCAATTGCATTTATATTTCAATATTTCTTTCAAGTAAACGGTACTTTAGATACAGTATTAAAGTTTGTAGGGCTTGGAGCTCATACTCAATTATGGCTTGGTAATCCTAAGATAATTAATATTTCACTTGCAGCTGTATCTGTTTGGAGATATATGGGAGGAAATTTTATAATATTTTTGGGGACAATACAAGCTATAGACCCACAAATATATGAAGCTGCTGAAATTGATGGTGCAAATAGATTTCAACAATTTATTAATATAATACTTCCAAATCTAAAGAGAATTATTTCACTTAATTTAATTCTTGCATTAAGTGGAGCATTTAGTGCATTTGAAATTCCATTTATTATGACAAATGGAGCAAATGGAAGTAAAACGTTTGTTATGGAAGCTTTAGAAGTTGCATTCCAATATCAAAAGGTAGGACTCGCTTGTGCGATGGGAATAATTTTGTTATTAATTTGTATTTTTGTAACTGTACTTCAAAAAGGATTGTTAGTTAGTGAGGATTAATTTGAAAGGAGAAAATTAGATATGAAAAATAACGATAGAAAAAAATCATTACTTCAATATAAAATAAAATATGCAACATCAAGTATAATTAAATACATTACTTTAATATTTGGAGCAGCTATAGCTATTATCCCAATATTGGTTATATTTTTATCATCTATAAAAACGAAAAAAGATTATGATACTGGTGGTGTACTCTCACTTCCAACTAGTGTAACTTTTCAGCATTATATAGATGCTTTTACTAAAGGAGATATGTTTACAGGTTTTAAGAATACTTTTTTTATACTTATAGTAGTTCTTACAGCTAAAATAATTTTAGGAGCAGCAGCTGCATATGTTCTTCATAGGTTTAGATTCAAGGGTAAAGTATTTATCATGACAGCATTTCTTGTTGCTACATTTATTCCTGGTATAGTAAACAATATTATTATATACCAAATTATAAGTTCCATTGGTTTGTTTAATACACTAGGGTCAGTAATGCTTCTAGGAATCGGAACTGATGTAATTTCCATGTATATTTTTCTTCAATTTCTTGATAGTATTCCAGTATCTTTGGATGAATCAGCTATGCTAGATGGAGCATCATATTTTACAATTTTTAGAACTATAATTTTTCCTCTTTTAAAGCCAGCTATCGCCACTGTTGGTATACTCCAAGGTGTTGGTTTATATAATGATTTTTATACACCATACCTTTATATGCCAGATCCAGGCTTAAGTACAATTGCCACTGCACTTTATCGTTTTAAAGGTCCAAATGGATCAGATTGGCAGATTATTGCTGCAGGTGTAATGATAATTATAATACCAACACTTATTATTTTCTTAGCACTACAAAAACACATATACAATGGTATACAAGGTTCAGTAAAATAAAAACATTATAGTTATTCAAAGGGGAAGGCTATGGAATTTATTAATGGGTTCACTTTCGGCATTACAAATAGGAAGTCTGATTTTTCTTTAGATAGGGGAAAAGAATCTTTAAGGCTTTTAAAACTTAGGACAAATACCAGTTATGTTGTATTAGCTGTAGTAGCGTGGCAAGACACGCCACAGTCTACTGAAATACATTATAATACTAAAGATTCAGTAAAGGACGAAGATTTATTAGGCATTATAAATTATGCAAAAGAATTAGAACTTAAGGTTATTTTAAAACCATTACTTAATTGCACTGATGGAACTTGGAGAGCACATATAAACTTTTTTGATATAGAGGCAAAATGTGAACCAAAGTGGTCTGATTGGTTTAAAAGCTATAATGAACTTATACTTCATTATGCTAAAATTGCACAAAATAATAATTGTGAAATGCTTATTATTGGTTGTGAGATGGTTCAGACTGAAAGAAAAGAGAAGTATTGGAGAGAACTAATTAAATGTGTTAAAATGGTATACAATGGGTTAGTATCCTATAATACTGATAAATATCAGGAAGCTAATGTTAAATGGTGGGATGCAGTAGACGTAATATCTTCAAGTGGATACTATCCAATTAATGATTGGGGCAACCAATTAGATAGAATAGAAAAGATTATTAAGCCTTATGGAAAACCATTTTTTTTCGCTGAAGCTGGATGTGCAAGTACAAGTGGGGCTTCAATGGAACCGAATAACTGGGGATTAAAGGGAAATATTAATCTTGAAGAACAAGAGTTATATTACCAGACTATGTTTAGAGAAACTAGTAAAAAATCCTGGATTAGAGGCTTTGGTCTATGGGATTGGAAGTCTGAACTTTATAATGAAAATCAAGCTATAAATGATAGTGGTTACGAAGTTTTTGGAAAGCCAGCTGAAAAAGTAATATTTGATTATTATGGCAAGGCATCTAAAAAAAATAGCTAGTGGATATCTCAGTATGATTAAGGTCATTCTGGGATATTTACTAGTTATTTCTAATGGTCATTTATTAAGATAAGCCTCAAATACACATGGAAAGGTTAAATCATCTTACTATAACTGTTTCAAATGAAAAACAATCGTACCTGTGAATAGATATTGAATATTCAAAGGCGGTACCGCTCTCAATATAAGCTACTTGTTCTACAACAGCCACAGGATCATTATCTTCAAGTTCAAGATATTGTTGTTCTAATTTATTTGATTTTCTAACGGTGATATTCCTATGAGAACTCTGTATCTTAAGACCCAATTTATCTTCAATGTATGCATATATTGATTCTTCTGCATGTTGCTTTTTTAGGCCTGATATTAGATTGATAGGCATATATGTATTTTCCATTACAAATGGAGCATTATCTAGATATCTAACTCTAAGGATATTATATAGGAATTCTTCATTTTCAAGATTAAGTTTATTCATAACATCCTCATTGCTATTAACTACGGCGAATTCAAGGAGCTTACTAGTTACCTTACGGTCAGAATACAAAGCAGTTAGTCCTCTAAATTGATTTGAAACTAAAAGTTTAGTCATATCCGAATTACTAATATTTTTAACAAAAGTCCCAGAACCACGTCTTTTTACTATAAGACCTTCAGCTACTAAAATATCTAATGCCTTTTTAACTGTCATCTTACTTACTTTGTATTTAATACAAAGATCTTTTTCAAATGGCAATTGTTCATTTGCTTGAACCATTTGTTTAACTATTTGATTTCTTATATCGTTTGCGATTTGAGTATACTTAGTCATAGCAATCTCCCCAAAATAAAAGTATAACGTACCTAAAGATATGTATATACTCATAATATCACATTATATATATGATATCATCTCTATTAGATGAAATATATTTATATTTTGGCAATTTTAATATAAAATATACTATAAAACAGTGAATTCTTATATAATAAAATAATAATGTAAGTATATATATGTAAAAAGATAAATAAATTTACAATAAATAGTTTTCAAATAAAACATAGAAACCATATCGAATGCTGAGTATTAACTCATGGATTTATAGTTTTAAAGCCATGTTGAAAAGTATATTATGGATATTATGAATTTAAAAAAAATAACTTGATATTATTACTGAAATACATAAAAAAAGATATATTATTAACTGTTTATCAAAATAATCATTGACATTTTAGAATAATAATAATATACTCATAAACAATAAAATGTATTTTTGTTGAGGTGAGTTATGGGTATGATACTAAAAAAAATACAAAGAAAATTAATAGAATATTTAGATACAATAAGTGGGATACTAGATGTTAATATAAGGATAATAGACAATAAATTTAATATAATAGCTGGAAGCGGAAGTTTTAAAGACAATATAGATATAAATTTAAAAGAAGATAATTGTATATATAAAAAAATATTTAGCACAGGAGAAATAAATATTATAAATAATCCACAAAAAGATGATATATGTGCAAAATGTAGTGATGATACCGATTGCATAATTAAATTTCAAATGTGTGCACCAATAATTTTAAATAATCAAATTATAGGAATTATACAATTGGTATGTTTAAATGAAAAACAAAGAGAAAAGATAGAGGGGAATTTAAATAATTATATTGTGCTTCTAAAATATTTATCCCAAATAATAAGTGAAAAGGTTTCTGAAAATATAGAACTGCAAAACAGTATATCACTAGTGGAATTGCTAAAGATTATAACAGAGGAGATAAATGAAGCCGTGGTTATAATGGACAAATATTTTCACATATCTTATTCAAATAAAAAGGCTAATGATATTCTGGGGATTTATGATAGAAGTAGTTTTAAAATGAATATAGATTTCACTGGTAATTATATTATGGAATCTAAGGAGTATAAAGTTTTGTTACATGGAGATGAATATTTTTTAGTAGGTAATTTAAATGATACACAACTTGAGGAAAGGTACAAACAAATATTTGTATTTTATGAAAGTAAGGTAGTTAGAAATAACATAAATCGTATGGTAAATACTGACAATGAAGTGGTTTTTGATAGTATATTAGGGACATCTTCAAATATAATTAACATTAAAAAAAGTATACTAAAAATATCCGACTCTACATCTACAATATTAATTACAGGAGAAAATGGGGTTGGAAAAGGTACTTTAGCTAGAGCCATCCACAGATCAAGCTATAGAAAAAAAGAAGCCTTTATAGAATTTGATTGTAGCAATATTGGTGAGCAATTAATGGAGAGGGAACTGCTAGGTTATACTGATAGCAATGGTAGATATGAAAATGGAAAACTTCAACTTGCAAATAAGGGAACCATATTTTTTAATAACATAGATGAAATGCCATTGGATATACAGGCAAAGCTTTTAAGGGCATTAAAAATTCAGGAAATAAACATAATCAATGAAGAAAAATTAAATAAAATTGATATTAGGGTTATAGCGGGCACAGATAAGAATATTGAAGAGATAATAAAAAATCAAGGATTTATAGAGGAATTATATTATTATTTAAGAGTTATACCAATTGCAATTATGCCGTTAAGGGAAAGAACAGAGGATATAAAGGTAATAGTCTATAATTTTTCCACGAGATTTGCAAAACTTTTTAATAAGAAATTTATAGGGGTAGATGGAGAAGTATGGGAATACCTACTTAAATATAATTGGCCTGGTAATACTTCAGAATTAAGAAGCACAGTAGAATTTATGATAAGTATAATGGATTCTAGTGGAATAATTACTAAAGAAATGCTTCCAAAGAGATTAGCTCAAAAGGTTGAAACGGAAAATGTAAGTAAAAGCAGCAAAATACTAAGTCTAAAGCATATTGAAAAGCAGGCTATAAAAAATGCTCTTTCAATATATGGATTTAGTACAGAAGGAAAAAAAATCGCAGCTACAAAACTGGGAATTGGTATTGCAACACTTTATAGAAAAATTGAGGAATATAAAATCATTAAGGGTTAAGGAAGATATAAGGCATAATCAAAAGCACTTTCAAAGGGGAAGGCACGTATTTCCAATGGAAGTTGCAAAGTCTGAAGCTAGATTTATATAAAGAAAAGCAAAAGCAGATTGATGAAAATCTGCTTTTGCTTTTTTTATACTTAGCAAAATTCGTTTAGGAGCTCGACTTATTAATTTACAGATATTATCATATACCAACACATTGTAAATTATAATTTATTGTAATTTTAAACTGTTATAATATATAATCAGAACAACAATAACAAATAGTTAAAATTAAAAAATATTAGCTTAATAAAATCTGAGGTGGAGAAATAAATGAAAAAAATACGAGGATTACCTAAACCTAATAGTTTAAGATGGCAATTAATAGAACGATTTATTTTGATATTAGTGTTACTTCTTGTAATAATGGAAATCTTCCAATACACAAACACAAGACAATTTTTATATTCTAGCAAAGAACAGATTTTAGATGCTAGATTTCACAATATAGAAGTGGATGCTTTCAAGCAAATTAAAACTGCAGAGCTTTTAAAAAATTCCTCTAAAATAATAGATACCACCATTGATGAAAATATGTGTGCAGCAGTTATAGATGTTAATGGAAAACGGATAGCCAGTAGAACTAAAATGCAAAATGCAATTGATATTTATGATACTGATAGTGATAAAGTAAAAAAAATTGAGAAATCACAAAGTCCACTTCCTATCCCCGAACTATCTGAAAATCAATATAAGGATTTATTAAAGCAAAAGGGAACATTGGAAGGATATAGATTAGTTAAAGATAAAAACAATAATTTGCAGATAGTGGGATTTCGAAAAATTGGAAACATCCATTCTCCAGTTGGTTTATTACAACTAGCTATTACAGCAAAACCTGTTGAAGATATACTTGATAGGCAAGTTAAAATATATATTATAGCGTCTTTATTAATTCTTTTAATAGGGTCAATTGTAGCTGGTAAGGTATTTAAATATACTTTAAAACCACTTTATAGTATGAAGGATACGGTGGAACAGATTAATGTAGGACAATTGGATAAAAGGTTAACAATATATAACGGCCAAATTGAAATTGATAGCCTGTCTAACGCATTTAATAAAATGTTAGAGAGGATAGAAACATCTTTTGAAAAAGAACGGTCTATTAAAGAAAAAATGAGGCGATTTGTTTCTGATGCTTCCCATGAACTAAGGACACCTCTTACATCCATTCATGGTTTTGTTGAAGTGCTATTAAGAGGGGCCGCAAAAAATGAAGAACAATTACATTTAGCTTTGAATAGTATTTTGATTGAGAGTGAGCGTTTAACTAAATTAGTTAATGATTTGTTATTATTAAACAGATTAGATAATGATGCTGAAACGGATATGCATTCAGAAAACATAAGTGACATTATTGAAGAAGTATATCCACAGCTTAATATACTTTCAGGAGAAAGAAAAATAGAATTAGAATTAAAGGATGATATATTTGTTTATGTAAATAGAAATAAGATTAAACAAGTTATTTTCAATCTTCTACAAAATGCTGTTAGGCATACTGATGAAAAAAAAGGCTGTATCACTATAAGTGTTGATAATGCATCAGGAACTTCTAGGGATTATGCAGTTTTAGGGGTTAAAGATAATGGAACAGGAATTACAGAGGAACATTTAGGTAAAATATTTGATAGGTTTTTTAGAAGCGAGGAACATAGAGCTCGTAAAAATGGTGGCTATGGGTTAGGTCTTTCAATTGTAAA
>Ga0255362_1000233_pt1 | contig 13778 bp, 12 predicted proteins | sample GFST75r2metaG_FD_186000 | JGI IMG/M metagenome (GOLD analysis project Ga0255362, IMG submission 186000)
TTACTGAATTCAAGCATTTAACGGGCCAGAATATTCAGGGCAAAACTACTACTATGAAGGAATATCCAAGGGAATACACAGGCAATGAAGGTGAAATACCATATTATGCTATACTTAACGATGAAAACTTTGAGCTTTACAGAAAATATAAAAAGCTTACAGAGGGATGCTCTGATTTTCATTTACTTGGTAGGCTAGCAGAATATAAATACTATAACATGGATGCAATCATTGAATGTGCGTTAAAACTAGCGGATCATATGATTGGCGTAGAGAAAGGAAAAGATTGATGAAGATAATAACATTTACAGTACCCTGCTATAATTCAGCAGCGTACATGGATCATTGTATAAAGACACTAATTCAAGGTGGAGAAGATGTAGAGATAATACTTGTCGATGATGGCTCTTCTGACGATACAGCTAAAATTGCTGATGATTACGCTAGCAATTACCCTAGCATAATAAGGGTTATACATCAAGAAAATGGGGGACATGGGGAGGCTGTAAATACTGGCATTAAAAATGCAAAAGGTTTATACTTCAAAGTTGTAGATTCTGATGATTGGCTAGATGTTCCTGGAATGCTAAAAACTATATCCGTTCTAAAGGAGCTTCAAGGTCATGAAAAACAATTAGACATGATGATTTGTAATTATGTATATGAGCATTCAGAGGATAATACTAGCCATACGGTTAATTATAAAAACGTGTTGCCACAGAACTGCTTGTTTGGATGGAATGATGTGGGTAGGTTTAGAGTGTCACAGTACATTCTTATGCATTCTGTGATTTATAGGACATCACTTTTGCATGAATGTGGGCTTGTGCTACCTAAACATACTTTTTATGTGGACAATCTTTTTGTTTATCAGCCATTGCCATATGTTAAAACACTTTATTATATGGATATTGACCTTTATAGATATTTTATCGGCAGGTCAGATCAGTCTGTAAATGAGAATGTTATGATAAAACGTATCGACCAACAGCTTCGCGTAAACAGACTTATGATCGATTTTTATTGCAATATGAAGGAAAGACCTAATAAACGTTTAGACAGCTATATGAAAAAATATCTATCGGTGATGATGACAATTTCATCTGTACTGCTTCTGGTTTCTGGAACTAAAGAGAATCTTAAAAAGAAAACAGATTTGTGGTTATATTTAAAGAATAGCGATGAAAAATTATATCGCCGAATGAGATACCGTCTCCTTGGTACAGTATCAAATCTTCCAGGGGTTGCAGGAAGAAAACTAACTAAACATGCTTATCGTTTAACAAGTAAGAGGTACAAATTTAATTAAAATCACTGATAAGGCATCTGAAAGGAAATAGCTAGCCCATACTGGTAGCTATTTTTTTTGAAGATGCCTTATTAAAAGCATAATATAGTTGGGTCAAAGATGCCTAAGGGGAGCAAAAAGATGAATATTCAAATTTTCGGCATTAAGAAATCTTTTGATACACAGAAAGCTGAACGCTATTTTAAGGAAAGAAAAATTAAGTATCAATTCATAGATTTAAAACTTAAGGAAATAAGCAAAGGCGAATTACAAAGTATTAAATCTGAAATAGGTATCAATAATTTGATAAATAGCAAATCTAAAGAATATAAGAAATTGAATATTGAGTCAATTAGAAGTAGTGACATAAAAGAAGAAATACTTTTAAACAATCCAAAACTTTATATAACCCCCATTGTTAGAAATGGGAAACTAGCTACTGTTGGATATGAACCTCTAGTTTGGGATAAATGGGAATAATAAAAATGACTTTAAAGGTATTGACAATGGTTTTGAATATGTTATTATGTATACAAGAAATCAATGTAATAAATCCATTGACAAGGAAGAGTAGTCATTCTGTTTAGTCAAAGAGAGCTGAGGGTGGTGGAATCTCAGTACGACAACGATTGATGAATGGACCTTCGAGGAGTAAACCGAAATTCTCTTAACTTAGAGAAGAGTAGTGGTTATCGTTTGCCGTACGTTATAACGGATAGAATATTTTAGTATTCGAATAAGAGGTGTTTAACACAATTTAGGTGGTACCGCGGAAGTATCTCCGTCCTAATGTATAATTTAGGACGGAGTTTTTTTATGCAAATTTATAATAATATTTTATTTAAACAAGAGTAATTTATATATTTATCTAAAAATAAATTAAATAAAGAGACGGGGAGAAAAACATTATGAATATAAAAAAATTGGTTATAAATTCTTTACTTTTAGCAATAGGTGCAATATTAAGCCAGATGACGCCACCACTTGTTTTGGGTATGAAACCAGACTTCTCTTTAGCATTATTATTTATAATAATACTTTTGAATAATGATTACAAGACTTGCTTATGTGCAGGAATTGTTGCGGGGTTATTAGCTGCACTTACAACAACTTTTCCAGGAGGGCAATTACCTAACATAATTGATAAAATAATAACCACCAATATTATGTTCTTATTTTTAATGCCAATAAGAAATGTATTGAATAATCAAATAAAAATACTTATAGTTACTGCGGTGGGGACAATTGTTAGTGGAACTGTATTTTTAACTTCAGCGTTTTTTATAGTTGGGCTTCCAACAAGCTTTAGACTATTATTTTTATCCATTGTGATTCCTGCTTGTGTAATAAATACAGTTGTATCAGGTATTTTATTTAATGCAATAAACATAGCTTCCAAAAGAAAAATAAGCATATAGTAAACCTTATATGTAGCTATGATAGTGCAAAGATAAAATCAACTATAAATTTTCATAGTTAATACACCAGATTTGGTAATGCTCCAAGTAAGTTTGATTTCCATCAAACTTACTTGGAGCATTTTTATATTTACGCTGCAAAATATATTAAAATCAACGGAGGAAATTTTAATCCTATGTAGAATTAAAATATTAGAGAAGAGGTGTGTATATGTTTGAGGTTTCTATAAATTATAAAGACATAAATATATCTAATGTTGTAATGGATGATTTAAATTGTATACAAAAATGGTTTAATAAAAAAAATAATCTTGTATACTATGGAAATGATGACTATTTAGAAATTAATGAAATTAATGAAATATTTTTAGAATATTATATAAGTGAATCTGAAATTTTTCTTAAAATTCTTAAAGACAACGCTTTGATTGGCATATTTAAAGGAAGAATTGAATTCAAGGATGAAAATATTATATGGATTTCATGTTTTGTTTTAGATTGTTTTTATTTAGATAACAATGAAGGTAATATCATATTGGATAAAATATTGAAATTTTTTTTACGTAATTATGGTATAAAGGAGTTTCTCATAGGTATTTCTGTGAAAGAAAAAAAGACATTAAACCTATTAATGAGTAATGGATTTAAATTAGTTAGGATAAGTAGTGATTTTTTCATAAATAGACAGTCTAGCTCAAATGCTATGATAATGAAAAGAAATATATGATGTCATAAGACATCTTCAAAAAAATAACTGGTCAGTATGCTAGCCAATTTTATTTCAGATGCCTAACTCAAATTAATGTCGATTTTTTTTTAGAATAATTTCTCTCATGAAAAATATGATTAATAGTAGTAAGGTATTGGGAGATGAGAGAATGAGATATACACGATACGATTTAAAAAAGAAACAAGGTGGCAATAAATATTTTATACTAATATTAATAATTATATTAGTAGTTGCATTGTCGATTGGTACTGTAGTGTCCAAGCTATTGCTAAAAAATAGTAAATATCTAAATGGAACAGTTAGTAGCAAAACAAGCAGTGCATCTAGTAATACATCAAAGAACTCTGAATATGTTTTTTTGCAAGGTGGGATTTTTTCCAAAAAAGAATATGCCGACGAGCTTATGAAGTCGTTAGGGGCTATTGGAAATCCAATTGAAATTAATGATAATGGGAAAATAAGGGTTATTTTCGGAATGTACAAGAGGGGAGAATCATATACAAGTGCAGTGAAATTATTAACTGATAATAAGTTCGATAGTAGTGAAATAAGTTATGACATAAATATTGGTGATATATGTAACTCGGAAATAGTAGAAATTATAGATGCTAATTTACAAATAATTAGTAAATTAAATGATAAGGATGTCAAAGCCGTACAATTGCAAGAGTTAAAAAAGTGGAAAAACAATTTAAAAAAAGTTGAAGGTGACTATAAAAATAAGAAGGTGCTACTGGAATTAGAAAAGTATATTGACAAGCTTCCAGAAAGTTATAGTAAAAACAATACAAATGATAGTATTCAATTTATGTATACTGAATTTAAAAAAATGGCTAAATGAGAATAAACACAAAAAAAATTGTTAATAACTCGTGAAATACTTGTTTAACGATACATTAAATGATAAACTGTATTAGATGTATAAACAATTTGGGGGATATGGGGATATGTTAGCGAAAAACTCAAAGTATTTCATATTTGTTATTTTATTAGGAGGAATATGTGGAACTATTTTAGGTGACTTAATTGGCACACGTTTTTCAAACTTTGTTTTTTTAAAGAGTGCATATACTATAGGTACAAGTAAACCTCTTATTTTAGATTTAAAAATTATGAGTTTAACCCTTGGAGTAAGTTTTAATATCAATATAATGACTATAATTGGTATAATATTGGCAATACTATTATATAGAAAACATTAGGAAGTGGAAGAATGAAATTTATTCTAGCATCAGCTTCTGAAAGAAGGATAGAGCTCCTTAGTAGAATTATCAAAGATTTCAAGGTGATTCCAAGCGATTTTGATGAACAAACAATTAAATTTAATGGTAGTGTGCCAGAATATGTTATGAAACTTTCTAAGGCAAAAGCAGAGGCAGTTTCAAGAGCCACCTGGGCATTTAGTGAATCTGATATTACTGTTATTGGTTGCGATACGATTGTATCAATAGATAACCTTATATTAGGCAAGCCAAAAGATAAACAAGATGCTTTTAGGATGATCAAGATGTTAAGTGGAAAAGTTCATAGTGTATATACGGGTATTACGATTATTAATGTAAATTTTGATATAATTAAATGTGACTATGCCTGCACAAAAGTTAAGTTTTCAAACTTATCAAATCAGGACATAGAAAAATACTTATGTTTGGAAGAATACGAAGATAAAGCTGGGGCCTATGGAATACAAGGTTATGCTGGGGTGTTTGTTGAAGCTATAGAAGGGTGTTTTTATAATGTTGTAGGGTTGCCACTTAATAAGCTAAATAGAATGTTTGGGGAGATGGGAATAAATCTATAGAGAAGGTGTATTGTTGAACAATTCGCTTAAACTTTTTGATTTCCCGGAAAATGAAAGACCAAGAGAACGGCTAAAAAGGTATGGTGCTAAGGCTTTGTCAAATTGTGAGCTTTTGGCAGTTATTTTGAGGACTGGAACGTCAAAAAATAATGTTTTGAATTTATGTAATGATTTATTAAAACATGGAAATGGACTTAATGGTTTATTAAAATTAAGTTATAATGAACTAGTGGAAATCCATGGAATTGGAATTGCCAAAGCAATGCAAATAATTGCTTTGAGTGAAATAACCAAAAGGTCAAAAACATATGGTTCGGGTGATACATACAAAATCACTAGTTCTAGGGATGCGGCAAATTTAGTAATGGAAGAAATGAAAAGTTACAATAAAGAAATTTTGAAAATTATTTTGCTTAATACTAAGAATATAGTCATTCGTATATGTGATATTTCTGTGGGAAGTTTGAATTCTTCCATTGTTCATCCAAGAGAGGTATTTAGTGAAGCTATTTTAGGTCATAGTGCTTCAGTTATTATATGTCATAATCATCCATCAGGAGATCCAACACCGAGTTCAGAAGACATTAGTGTTACTAATAGGCTTAAAGAATGTGGTAAGATAATTGGTATAGATGTTTTAGACCATATTATCATTGGCAATGGTGTTTATGTCAGTTTAAAAGAAAAAGGAATTTGTTGATTTTGAAAGGAGAAATTTTAATGGCGTTTTTTGGTATATCTAGAGATATGGGTATTGATTTGGGCACGGCAAATACATTAGTATATGTAAAAGGTAAAGGTATTGTTCTAAGAGAACCGTCGGTGGTAGCAATTAATACAAATACTAAGACAGTTCTTGCTGTGGGAGAAGAAGCAAAACAGATGATAGGTAGAACACCAGGAAATATAGTGGCAATAAGACCACTAAGAGATGGGGTTATTGCTGATTTTGACGTTACTGAAAGTATGCTTAAAAGATTTATATCTAAAGTAACTTCAAAAAGTTCTTTTGCAAGTCCTAGAATAATAGTTTGCTTTCCCTCAGGAGTAACAGAAGTTGAAAGAAGAGCCATAGATGAGGCAACAAAGAGAGCCGGAGCTAGAGAAGTTCAACTTATGGAAGAACCAATGGCAGCAGCTATTGGAGCTGGTTTACCTGTAGAGGAACCAACAGGAAGTTTGGTTGTTGATATAGGTGGTGGTACTACGGAAGTTGCAGTTATTTCACTTGGTGGTATTGTTACGAGTAAGTCACTTAGAGTTGCTGGAGATGAACTAGACCAAGCAATAATAACATACATAAAAAAAGAGTACAATTTGATGATTGGTGAAAGAACCGCAGAAAATGTTAAACTGCAACTTGGTTCAGCATTTAAGACAAATGATGTTGAAGAAACTATGGAAATAAAAGGAAGAGACTTGATATCAGGATTACCAAAAAATATTGAAATTAGTGAAGCTGAAGTTAGAGAAGCATTAAGAGAACCAGTTGCTTTGATAATTGATGCCATAAAACTTACGCTTGAAAAAACACCACCAGAACTTGCTTCAGATATTATGGATAAGGGAATTATGCTTACAGGAGGAGGAGCACTTTTAAGAGGACTTGACAGCCTAATTAATAGTGAGACTCATATGCCGGTACATATTGCAGAAGCACCACTTGACTGCGTAGCCCTTGGAGCAGGAAAAGCTCTCGAACATTTTGATAAAATAAGTAAGAGTAATAGAGGATAAAAATGAAATTCATAAAGAATAAACTGGCGGTAACAATAATTGTTCTGTCAGTTAGCTTTTTGTTTCTAATTGGGTTCAGCGTTAAGAGACAAAATGCGACATTTTTAGAAAGTGGTGTTGGTGGTGTTTTTACTTCAGTGCAAGGAGTAGTTTATAAAAGTACAAATGGGGTAGCAGATTGGTTTAGTTTTGTAACTCATTTTTCACAGATAAAACATGAAAACGAAAGTTTAAAAGCAGAGAATATAAGTATGAAAAATAAGGTAGCAGAATATGATGCTTTAAATAATAAATTAACAAGAGTTTCGGCAATGGCCAAATTATTAGCTCCGGGAGCTGCATATGATTATAAAAATTGTAACGTAACTGGTAAAGGAAGCAGCGATGCAGAGGACAGTTTCCTGATTGATAAAGGTTCAAATGACGGTATCAAGATTGATTTTGCAGTAATAACAGAGCAGGGACTTGTTGGAAAAGTAATCTCTGTTGGCAAGACTTCAAGTGTTGTTGGTACACTAAACAATGCAAATATTGAAGTTGGCGCAATGGATGAAAAATCTAGAGACAATAGTGGTATAGTAGCTGGTTATGAGGATGATAATAATAATAAACTAGGACTACTGAGTAATCTACCACAAAATGCTGATATAAAAAAAGGTGACCGGATAATAACGTTTGGTACTCTATATCCAAAGGATATTCCAATAGGTGAAGTTATTAGCGTGGGAAAGGATCCAACTACAGTTAGTACAACTGCCATAATAAAGCCGTATGTTGACTTTACAAAGTTAGAAGAGGTTTCTGTTGTTATACCTAAAAACATTGATTTAAACGAAATAAAGTACTAGGGTGATTTATATGAAAAAGGTTGTAATTTTAACGATTTTAATTTTTGCTTTGGAAGTGTTGGATAATTCCATGGTTCCATTCTTTTCAGTGTATGGATACTACCCTAGCTTGTTATTCTTATTTGTGATTTCTTATTCAATAATTAATGATAGGTGGTCAGCACTTAAAGTTGGTTTAATTTCAGGTGCATTGCAAGACTTATTTTTTATAAATGGGTTTGGCGTAAATATGCTTGTAAATATGTTGCTTTGTGTTTTGGCAGGTGAAATTGGACGAAATTTATTTAAGGAAAAAAAGTTAATACCAATTTTGACAATTTTAGGACTGACTTTTTTAAAGGGCATTCTTGTTTATATAATTTTATATTTTATTGGTATAAAGGTAATGCTATATTCAAGTGTTTTTGTTGCCATATATAGTTTTGTATTAGCTATATTTGTTTATAAACCAATTTACAAATTATGTCAGAAACCTTACATGATAAAAAAATGGAAATTTTAAAGTGGTGATAAAATGGAAAGAAAAAAGAAATTCAAAAAAATATTTAACCGATATACTGCTCTAATCGTAATAATGGTTGTTTTATTTGCAATAATAGGCGCACAGTTATATAATTTGCAAGTTGCAAATGGACAATATTATAGTGATACAGCAAATACTAAAGCTCATAAGCTTATAACAATAGCAGCTCCAAGAGGGTTAATAACAGATAAAAATGGAATAGCACTTGCAACTGAAGTACAAAGTTATAACCTTACATATACAGATACAGATGAAGCTGGAATAAAGCTATTTGCAACACTACAAAAAGCATTTAAAATCTTAGATGATAACGGAGAATCACAGACGGATAGTTTTCCGTTAAAGGTTGGACCTTACAGATTTGAATTTACGGCAACCACATCTTCAGAAATACAAACTATGCAGTTAAGATTTTTAAAAGATCGAGGTTTTCAAGATAGTATATTAAAAAACAAATTCAGCAATAAAAAAGAAGCTGATTTAACATCTTCTGAAACTACTGAACTTAATGATGAACTTTTAAAATTAACACCTGAGACAATTTACAATAGTCTTCTTAAGCAATATGGTGTGATAAAAGGAATTTCAAGTTTAAAGATTCAAGCAACTCCAGATGTAATAAGAAAGTACCTAATTGTAAAAGATAGTATAAAAATGAATAGCTTTTCCGGATACAAATCAGTTAATATAGCAAGTAATATAAAGAAAGATACTTCACTTATATTTAAGCAAAGCCTTTCAGAATTACCTGGAATTAATGTAGAAAATCAACCTATGAGGCAATATCCTTATGATCAGTTGGGTTCATCAGTTCTAGGATATATAAGCAAGATAAACCCAGATGAACAGGAAAAGTATTCGGAAAAAGGGTATGATACAAGTTCTGATTATGTTGGGGCAGCAGGAATTGAATCAGCAATGGAAAATCAGTTAAAGGGAGATAATGGAGGGGATGTAGTTCAGGTTGATAAGCAAGGAAGAGTTAAGAATGAACTTGCAAGTCGTCAGGCATCTCCAGGAAATAATGTGAAACTTACATTAGATGCAAATCTTCAATATGCCACAGAAAATGCTTTGAACACTGAAATGAAGAAATTACAAAGTGCAGGGACTAGAGTTGATCTAAATGTATCAAATGCTACAAGAGGAGCAGCTGTAGCAATAGACATTCATACTGGTGGAATATTAGCACTTGCAAGTCTTCCTGGATTTAATCCTAATGATTTTTCTACGTCACAAGGGTTAACGGAAGCACAAATAGAAAAATACTTTACACCTGACTACGAAAAAATGGCGAAGGCTCAAAATAAGCCACAAAGCTTAATTGATTATATGTTTCCAATAGACACAAGCATAAAGGGAAATACTACAATTAGAAAGGATAAGTTTGACTATTATCCAAAATATCTGTATAATTATGCAACTATGTCACTTATTCCTTCAGGTTCCACATTCAAGCCCATGACTGCAATAGCAGGACTTCAGACTGGAGTTATAAATGCTGGTTATACTTTGAATGATATAGGTATGTTTGATATAGGTGGAGGACATATGGATAGATTCATATCTGATGGAGCTCTAGGAGTCGTAAATGTAGTAAGTGCAATAGAAAAATCAAGTAATCCATTTTTTATGAGCGTTGGGGGTTTATTGAGATCAAAATTCGGAGATGATATTTTAGCCAAATATGCCTGGGGGTTTGGACTAGGAGCAGATCCAAGTTCTACGAATCCTGGTACTGGAATAGAGATAAATGAAAATTTTGGTCAGGTATATAATACTGTTTCTCAGAAAAATAACTCAGCAACCCAATTTCTTTTAAATATTGAAGAAGATTTAACAAATGGAATTTCTGCAGGAACCGGAGGAAAACTCCCTCAACTGGATTTGTATGACAGGGATGGCGATGATAGTATTGTTAGCAATGGAAAAAAACTTTCAGGAATAAAAACAGAAATTAAAAATGATATAAAAGATTCTATAAAGAATGGAACTTTTTCAAAAACTAACTATGAGGATTTGTTTAAGCAATTAATTGCAGCTGATCCTAAATATAAAGGGAAGGATTTTACAGCTGGAGATTTGCAAGCAGTTGTAAATGAGGTAAATTATCAAGCAATACAAGAAGGCCATGGTTCATTAGGTCTTCCCTATAATATGTATATTGCATCTATTGGTCAAGGTATGAACAATTTTACACCGTTACAGCTTGCAAATTATGTAGCAACTATTGCTAATGGTGGTACACGATACAAACTTCATTTGGTTGATAGTGTAACAGATTCAACTGGCAAGGTAGTATCTACTACTAAACCTGAGGTTATAGATAAAGCGGATATGAGTGCACAAACTCAAGCACTAGTTATGCAGGGTATGAATCAAGTTACAGCTGCAGGTGCAGGAGGTCAAGCGGGTACAGCTTCTGCTGCACTGGGAAATTTCCCCATAGCAACAGGTGGTAAAACTGGTACCGCAGAGTTTAGTACAAGTGATATACAGAATAAAGTTGGTAGAGGAGATTATGGCTATTTTGTGGGTTATGCACCGGCTGACAATCCTCAAATTGCTATAGCTGTAGTAATATTTGACGGTGGTTATGGTAGTGATGTTGCAAATGTTGCTAGAGGTATGTATGAGGGATATTTTAAAAATGATCCTCGGATGGCAAATTTCAACTATGACCTTGACACACAATTAAAACCTGTAAATTAAATAATTCCATCAAGAAGGTTGCGTTAAAATAGAATTCAGATTTTATTTTAACGCGGCCTCATTTTTATTACCACCAAATCCATGAAATATATGCAAAAAAAAGGATTTTTAGAATATATGTTGAATTATGTATATGAAACACTAAAAACCGTGTATTGCATTCTAATGGAAAGTTGAAAGTGGTGATAAAATGGAAAGAAAGAAGATGTTAAAAAAAATATTCAATAGATATACTGCCTTAACTATAATAATGTTAGTTTTATTTTTAGTACTAGTGGTAAGGTTGTATAATTTACAAGTAACAAATGGACAATATTATAGTGATCAGTCAAATACAAAAGCACATAAGTTTATAACAATAACTGCACCAAGAGGTTTAATAACAGACAAAAATGGAATTAACCTTGCTACTGACGTGCAAAGTTATAATCTTACATATACTGATACTGTTGATGCTAGTAAAAATCTATTTACAACACTACAAAAGGTATTCAAAATTTTAGATGATAATAAAGAGGTGCAAACTGATAGTTTTCCTTTAAAGATAGCCCCATATAGATTTGAATTTAATACAAGTAATCCTAATGAAGTACATACTATGCAGTTACGATTTTTAAAAGATAGAGGTTTTCAAGATGACATATTAAAAAAACAATTTGATAATAAAAAGGAAGCAGAATTAACGTCTGATCAAAAAAATAAGCTAAATAATCAGCTGTTAAAGCTAAAACCTGAAGAGGTTTATAAAGAACTTCTTCAGCAGTATATTTTTCAACTTAGTTCAAGTGACAATAATGAGATAAAAACTGATAAGCTAAAATTTTTAAAAAAAGCAGGTTTTCAAAATAAGATATTGAGGAATAAATTTGGCAATAAGAAGGAAAAAGAATTAACTTCAGAAGAAACTACAGAGCTAAATGATGAACTATTAAAAATAACGCCAGAAGATGTTTATAATGAATACCTTGATGAATATCTCACTAAAATGGGAGCTAAAAATTCCAATATAAAGGCAACGCCAGAAGAAATAAGACGTTATTTGATTGTAAATGATGCTATAAAAATGAATAGCTTTTCTGGATATAAATCCGTTAATATAGCAAGTAACATAAAGAAAAATACATCACTTATATTCGACCAAAGCCTTTCGGAACTACCAGGAATAAATGTAGAAAATCAGACTATGAGGCAATATCCTTATGATGAACTTGCTTCATCGGTTTTAGGATATATAAACAAAATTAACCCTGATGATGAAGAAAAGTATTCTGAAAAGGGTTATGATACAAGTTCTGATTATGTTGGATCTTCAGGAATTGAATCTGCTATGGAGAGTGAGCTTAGGGGAGAGAACGGTACAGATGTGGTGCAGGTTGATAAGCAAGGCCGAGTGAAAAATGAACTTGCAAGTCGTGAAGCTTCACCTGGAAACAATGTTCAGCTTACACTTGATGCAAATCTGCAGTATGCAACAGAAGAGGCACTTAACAATAAAATGAAGCAATTACAAGCACAAACAAAGCTATCAGGTGGGGATATAGACGTATCAAATGCCACTAGGGGGGCAGCTGTGGCCATTGATATTCATACTGGTGGAGTACTAGCACTTGCAAGTGAGCCAGGCTTTAATCCCAATGATTTTTCAACCTCCCAAGGATTAACGGAAGATGAAATTGAAAAATATTTTACTCCGGATTATGAAAAAATGGCAAAAGCTAAGGGTATGTCACAAAGTGATATTGACAATAGATTCCCAATAGACACAAGTATAAGTGGAAATACTACAATTAGAAAGGATAGTTTTGATTATTTTCCTAAATATTTATACGATTATGCAACTATGTCACTTGTACCGCCAGGGTCTACTTTTAAGCCACTTACTGCCATAGCCGGGCTTGAAACTGGAGCAATAAATGTTAACACAATTTACCCTGATCAGGGCTTTTTTGATATGGGAGGAGGACATATTAACCATTTTGACTCAGATGGGGCACTAGGTAACGTAAATCTGTTAAGTGCATTAGAATTATCCAGTAATCCATTTTTTATGAATGTGGGCAAACAATTAAAGGCCAAAGCAGGGGATGATATTTTAGCGAAATATGCATGGGGTTTTGGATTAGGAGCTGATCCAAATTCAGCTAGCCCTGGGACAGGAATCGAAATAAGTGAAAATTTTGGTCAGGTTTATAATATTACATCTCAGAAAAATATATTAGCAAAGGAAGAGGTTATAAATATTGAACAAGATTTAACTAGCGGGGTTGGTGCAACTGGAGGAAGGTTTCCAAGCATAGATTTGGAGAATAGAGATGGCGATGCTAATATTAAGCACAATGGAAAAAGTCTTTTACAAGTAAAAACGGAAATTAAAAATGATGTACAGAACTCTGTGAGAAATGGAACTTTTTCTAAGAGCAATTATGAAGATTTATTTAAACAGCTTATAGCAACGGACCCTAAGTATAAAGAAAAAAATTTCACTGATGGCGATTTACTATCAATTGTCAATGACATAAACTATCAGGCAATACAGTCAGGATATGATTCTATAAGTCTTCCATACAATATATATGAAGCGTCTATTGGTCAGGGTATGGATAACTTCACACCGCTACAGATGGCAGATTATATTGCAACTATTGCCAATGGTGGCACAAGAAATAAACTTCATTTAATTGACAATATAAAAGATGCTGATGGCAAAGTTGTGTCTGCTAC
>Ga0255362_1000234_pt1 | contig 13775 bp, 25 predicted proteins | sample GFST75r2metaG_FD_186000 | JGI IMG/M metagenome (GOLD analysis project Ga0255362, IMG submission 186000)
ACCAGTACACAAATAAACATAAGATATACTTCCATCTTTCTTTTTGTGGTTATAACTAACTGTCATTGGTGATCCACATTTAGCACATTTTAAAACGCCAGTTAAATAACTAACTTGAGATTCTTTGGGTCTAGGAGCAATTCTACTCTTATTTTGTATAGTTTGTACTTTAAGCCATACAGAAGGATCAATGATACCATTATGTTTGCTTATAGAGTAAAACATCGACTTATCATTCCACCTATGTTTACCATTCGTATATGGTCGCCTATTATAGGTTATGATTCCATGAATGCTATCACTATTTCCGAATACTTCTCCAAAATTTTTCAAATATTCAACTATGGCATTATTAACCTTTACGTATACAGGAGAAGTTAATATATTTTTCACTGTGCTTAAACACCATTTAAACCCGTTAGTATATAACCATTTTTGAACTTGATGCATACTTTGGGTTTCTATGTAATATCCAAATATATTTTTAATCAATTCATTTTTACTATCATCATTTTTAAGATAGGTGGATTTCTTAGTTCCCTCTTCAACCCTTTCGGTGGTATATCCAAATGGAACTGTACCACCAGTCCATTTTCCACTCTTAGCAAGCTCTCTCATATTGTCTTTTACACGTTGTGCGATATTTTCACGCTCCATTTGGGCAAAACCACTAAGCATTAGTAGCATCATTTTTCCCATTGGACTTTCAGTATCAAAATTTTCAGTAATACTAATAAACTTTACATTGTACTTTTTCAAATCTTCAAATGTATTAAGGAAGTCCAGGACATTCCTTGAAATCCTATCTAGCCTATAGACGGCAATTACATCAAAACTATTTAATTGTTTCATCATTAACTGAAAAGAGGGTCGATTAGTATTGGCTCCACTAAATCCTTCATCTTCAAATATTTCAAATACCACATTTTCTTCACGTCTCGAAAAATATTCCTTACACATCTGAATTTGATTTTTTATGCTGTCTCCTTTATCTGTTTCGATGGATTTTCTGCTATATATAGCTACTCTCATTTTTTATCACCTTTACTCTTAATTTTCAAAGCGATTTCTTTTTCCAATACATTTATAACTAATTTTTGAGCGAATTCATTTAATTTTCCATCTTCACCTATAATGTGAGTATCAATTAAAGAATCAATTAATACATCTAAAGCTTCATATGGATTATATTTTATTGTGCCCGATTTCATATCATCGGTCCAATAGGAAAGAGGAGTATCAGTTACTAATGATAACTTTGAAATAAATTTAACAGTACCATTTATCCTTCCACCTTCAATTTCAGCTATGTTAGTTCTGGAAACACCAACCTTTTCAGCTAAATCTTTCTGCGTTAGTTTATTTTCAATTCTGTAAATTTTAATTTTTTCTCCTAAATTCATCTTTGTGAATCCTCCAACTAATAGATTTATTAATTATATAATAACCCTTTTAATGTCTTAAATCAAGACAAATCAAACGACAAATATCAAGGAATTAAGTCAAAAACTAATACATACGGAGATAAATCCAAAATATGACCAAATACGCTCTAAAACAAACGAATATGGCAAAATATTGAATTATGATTATGTCTTGTTTTCTGACATAATATAGACATACAAGAAACAGGAATGAGGTGAACTGATGAATTTAAAGGAGTTCAGAACAACCAAAGGAATATATCCTTCATTTGTTGCAAAGGAGCTAAACGTAACGGTAAGACACTTCAGCAGGATAGAAAATGGAGAAGGATATATGACAAAAGAACGTGCTGAAAAGTTATCGAAAATCTATAATACACAAGTGTCAGAAATAGTGGAAATGTATGGAGGCGAAATACATGAATGATCTATTAATAGCATTAGGACAAGCACTTGAAGAAATAAAAAAAGCTAAGGAGAAAAAATAATGCTGAACAATAAAAAAGAACTAACGTTTGTGGTAACAAAACAACCAAGCGAAGATGCCATGAAGTTTTTAGCTAATTTTGTGTATCGAATGTGTTTGGAGGGTAAGATCAAAATACTTCAAGAAAATAAGCAAGAAGAGAAAGCATCTTAATAGTTATGAGGTTATTAGAGGTAATAAGGAGGTGAATTGAATGTTATCTGCAAAGAATGAGCAGCAAATAAAAGACCTAGTAGGCAAGAAAATAACAGTGTACTTGAGCTTGAAAAAATATACTAAAGTTCTCAGAGAAGATAAAGATGGCATATATATTAAATTTCAAAAAGAAAGGGTTCCGGTTCATCCAGATACAAACGGAATGAATGTTTTATTCTTCACTGGACTCGACCCAAAGAATAGACGAGCTATTGAAAAACTAAAACATGAACGGAGCTAATTGAAAAATAGTGCAAAGAAGGTGAGAAACATAAAATTTAATGATATAAAAATTGAATCTGAATTCAAAAACTTGCTACCACCTTTAACAGAGGAACAAAAGAATGAACTAGAAAAAGATATTATAAAAAATGGTTGTTTAAATCCATTAATGACATGGCAAAACATATTAATAGATGGGCATCACAGATATGAAATTTGTACTAGAAATAATATACCATTCGACCTCACAGAAATGGAGTTTAAGGACAAGCTAGAAGCCATGGAGTGGGCTTGGAGTAATCAGAAGAATAGAAGGAATTTAAATAAGTATGAATTGGCTGAAATAGCTTTGAAATTTAAACCAGTAATAGAAGCTAAAGCAAAAGAAAATTTATCACTAGTAGGTGGAGATAAAAAGAGTGAAAATGCAAAATCACTTTTGATGAATCCACCAAAGGTGATAGAGAAGCCAATAAACACAAGAAAAGAATTATCACAAATAGCAGGGGTATCAGAAGATACTATTTACAAAGTAGAAGTTATAAAAGAGCAGGGAACAGAGGAAATAAAGAAACAAGCTTCAGCAGGAGAATTAACAATCAATAATGCTTATGTCTTAACTAGATCAGCTACAGAAGCCAAGAAGAAAAATGAAGAACTTGAAAAGGAATATTCAGAAGAAGTTCAGAGAGAAAAAGTTGAAGCAGAGGAAAAACGAAATCAAGAAGAGCTTCAACAATCATTGCCTGAGAATACAGTAGTACTTGATAAATTCAGGAAGCCAAAAGAAACTCATATTTTTGGTATTGATGATTTCAATAACTTAACTGAAAAACAATCCAATGATTGCTTGGATCACACAAAGAGATACCAAAATACAATATCTAAAGTAGCAGAATTACACATAGATAATGAATCTCTAATGGCTTGGAATTGTGTTCTGGAAAATCAAACAGAAGTTTCCCTTGAGTTAAGCACTATACAAGTTGCAATACAAAATCTAATAGTAATACAAAATTATTTTAAGGGGGTAGAGAAAAAATGAGTAGGTATAGCGGTCTTGAAAAAGAGGCAAGAGAAACAATCGTTACGCAAATGAATGACATTGGAGAAATTACAACAGAAGAACTTATGGAAATCATAAGACCATACTTTTTCTTTGATATACGTAAGCTTAGAAATCAAGCATTAAGAAGAACAGCCAATAGTCTTATGAGAAATAACAAAGATGATAAAGGCATTAGAACTTGTTTCAGCTGCAAAAATAAAGAAGGCAAATCAACTTATATAAATATAGATACAACAAAAGATTTAAAGGCCCTTGAAAAAATTGAATTGCAGTTAGTAAAGAAATATAAAGGATTAAATGCATCTAAGAAAAAGGTGAAGTTGAGAAAAGAAGCATTGTCAAATCAAATAAAGATTAATGAGGAGGCTGTATAAATGGTTTATAAAAAAGAAGTTGTTCAAGAGGGACAAACTCAAGAACAACCAATAAATGCAACAATAGAAATATCGAATTTAAATGAGTTTAAGTGCCTTGTATCTGAAACCACAAAGAAGCTTAAACAGATAGAAAACTTTAAATTTGAAGTTAAAACAGATAAATAAATTATTTACCAAAACTATCAAGAGTATTTTTTAAATCCTTTAATGAATCATTAACTTTATCTACTGAATTATCAAAGTTTTCGTCTTTCTGAAATTCGATTTTAACACCACAGCTAGGACAAATTACTGATTTATTAACATCATTTAGTGCTACTGGTATATTGGCTTTACATTTCGGACATGCATAGTCAACTGTACTGTCACCAAATAGTGAATTGAAATCTAAATCGGACATAGTTATCACCACCTTTCAACAAGATTTTACCATAATGGGACAAGTTATACAAAAGGAGATAATTTCACGAGTAAACGTCAAAAGATAATAAATCAAATATCCAATGATAACGTGAAATTATATAGTAAACCAGGTTTCCGCAAAACAAGGATATCAATTAGAAGAGAAACTAAAGACTTAGATTTTCATACGTTATTAATTTATAAGAATTTGGGGTGATGTAATTGATAAGCGAACTAAATAAGGCTTTAAATCAAAGAATCAATGAATTGGTGAAAGAAAATAAAAGGCTCTTAGGAGAAAAGATAAAAGCAGGTAATGAAATCTATGAGCTATGCAAAAATAATCATGAGCTTAAAGTGCAAATTGACAGTATGTCGGAAATAATATTGGATTTGGAGGCTAGTAATGATGCCAATATTAAAAGATGAAATATATTATTTCAAAGGAGAGATCCAATGATAAAAATAATTAATTCTCAGGAAGCTGAGAAGATATTCAATGATTATAAGCCCAAAGGCTTATTTATAATTTTAGATAAAGGTACTTATGTAGGAATAGACAACACGTCATGTAATGCATGGACAGAGGAATTTAAAGATTTAAAAGTATGCTTAATGTGGTTAAACGGTTGGAATTTTGAAGATTTGGAGGCATGAAATAAATGATAAGAAGCCTTTTAGAAAATCAAGGAGTTAATTTAACAGATTTAGAGTTTAAAGAAATTATGACAATAGTAACTGATGATATTAGAGAAAATCGTATCAAGTTCAATAAAAAAACAAATATAGAAGAAATGTTCACTATAGTATTAAGAACATTTTGCTTAATGAAAAGAGTTGTAACTTTTGATGTACCCTGGTCAATCATTAAACAAAAAGATGGGATATTAAGTAATGGATATATTTGTAAATGAAAGAATTAATAAAGGAAAAACTACCATTGCAGAAAAAAAGAGAAATAAAAAACACATTATCACTTTTGACGAGCAGACAATGTGTTTTTCATAAAAGATTGTGTAAAAAACCTATGTATTTATTCTAAACCTAAACATGCTCTATAGTCAAGAACTCTTTATTTTAAAAGATTTAAAGCCCTTGTACTGGGTATTATCTTAGCGACTATACTAAGGAATTAAACATAAGGTAAAAACACATTTTTTTATTTCTCTGTAAATATAACTTACTTAAGATTGGAGGATAAGAGATGCCATACAGAGAGAAAAAGATATATTCAGGAAAAATACTAGAGGTAGAAATATATCCAATCTCTATTCAGGAGAGAAAAGAGAAGAGGAACAAAAAACAGAAATTGTCCCTACCTAAACAAAAAAATCTAAATGATAAAAATGCAAAGAAACATTTCATAAGACTATTAAATACAAATTTCACTAACGATGATTTAGCAGTACATCTTACATATTCAGATAAAGAACTACCTGCAGATGAGAATGAAGCAAGGAGAGACATAACAAATTACATTCGCAGAATTAAACACTACAGAAAAAAGAATGGATTAACTCCGTTGAAATATGTAGCGGTAATTGAATATGGCGAGAAGAAGAAAAGAATACATCATCATATCGTTATGAGTGGCATGGACAGAGATTTAGTAGAACAACTATGGGGAAAAGGATGGGCTAATGCAGATAGATTAAAAGAGGATGAATATGGATTTGAAGCACTAGCTAGATATATAACTAAAGATCCCCAGGGAAATAAACGCTGGGTACAATCGAAGAATTTAAAACAACCGGCTATATTAGTTAATGATTTTAAATTTAGTAGAAGGAAGGTTGAAGAACTAGCAAGGTCCCAAGAAGATAGAGCAGCCTTTCAAAAACTTTATCCTGAATATATTTTGAACGAATGTAAGATCTCCATAAATGAAATCACGGCAGGTACTTATTTATACATTAAAATGCGAAAACTAAAAATAGAAAAGGGGAAATAAATATGTTAGATAAAGCAATTATAAAATTAAAGGCTGAAATGGACCAAAATAAAACTAATTCGTATATACAAGTTGTCGGAGATTTCATCATTCAGTATGTCAAAGAGAACCAAGAAGTAGCTGAAAAAATATTAGTTGAGGAAAAAACAATATTAAAAAGTCTGAATGAAATGAAAAAAGCAGCAGAGAAAAAGAAGGTTGGAAATTGTGCAGTGCTATCAGATCAAGAAGGTTTTAAAATAGTTCTCCAGTATTTTGGAATAGAAGCAGATCCTACAATAACACAGACACCATTAGAACCAAAAGTTGAGATACCTGAAATAAAACATAAGAATAATGATTTTGATATTAACCTAGAAGATTTAATTTAGTAGGGGTGAGATAAATGAATGAAGAGTATTTAAAACATTTTTCAAAAGAATTGAGTGAAGACATAAAGAAATATGCAATTGATGAACCTTTGAAATTTAGCAGATATATATTTACTCATAGAGAAGGAAAACAACAGTTTGGATATTGTACACACTGCAATAAAGAATTTAAGACAAATGGGCTAAAACATAACGAAGAAATCACTTGTCCAAAATGTAAAAGTGAATGCAAAGTTAAAGCAAGTGGACTTGGAAGAAAATATATGATAGACGAAGCAAATTTTGAGTACTATGAGAAATCTGTTGTTGATCCATCGGTAATTACAGCTAGAGAAATACGTGTAACCAAAGATTATAGATATAATTATAAAAATATTAATCCGAAATATGACATAGTTGCACTATATGTATTTCAAATGGGCAAAAGTATAATGCTTCAAAGCAGTTGGTATGGAGGCGGCTATGGCTTAACCCAAAGTGTGTATCCTGACCTAAGAGGACATTTATATAAATTAGACTATAGATACTCTCATTCTAGTATAGAAAACGCTGTAAAGGGTACTCCATTTCAATACAGCACTTGGGAACGATATACTCGCTGGGCTTGCAGTATGGTGAAATTTTTCGACTTATATTCAAAATATCCAGGCATTGAATACTTAACTAAAGAAGGATTTGAAGAATTAGTCAATGATAAGCTTACGGGAAGGGGAACATATAGTGCTATTAACTGGAATGGAAATTCAATATTTAAAATATTAAAACTTGGCAAGGCAGATTTAAATGAAATTAGAACGTATGAGCTCAAGGATGATTCGTTATTTTTAAGACTGTATCAAATTTCAAAGAAAGATAAATCAAATTTAACAATCAAGGAACTAGGCAAAATAAGAGGTGGCTTTGGAATGTATTTTAAGGATATGCAAAGTGTCCATAAATATGCATCGTTAAGAAAGATGGAAAAATATATTAGCTTGCAAAGAAAAAGAAATTCAAAATATTTTTCTATGGATTGTAGTGTGTTGAGTACTTGGAAAGATTATATATTCGATTGTAAAACACTTGAGATGAGTTTAAAGGATGAACAAATATTATTTCCTAAAGACTTATATAAAGCTCACCAAAATACAATCAAACAAATTAAATTCAAGGCAAGTGAAATGCTCAATATAAAGATAAGTAAAAGAGTAAAGATTTTAGAAAAATATAAATTTGAATATGAAGGGCTAATAATTCGTGCTGCAGAGAGTTCTAATGAACTTATAAAAGAAGGAGAGGTTCTACACCACTGTGTTGGAGGCTATGCTGCAAGACATGCTGATGGAAAAACAAATATAATGTTCATCCGTAAAATAGATGAACCCAATAAGCCATATTACACATTAGAACTAATAAAAGATGAAATAGTACAAATACATGGTAAAAACAATCGTGCACCTGAAAAGGATGTTAAAAGCTTCATAGAAGCCTTTAAAACTATAAAACTCAATAAAAAAGTAGTAAAAAATAAAATAACTATTTCAGCATAGGGGGAATTAAAATGTCAGAAACATTAATAAGCAGAACACCAAACCTAATAGCAGCAGAAATAAAAAACATAAAAAATCAAACAAGAAAAACACTAATATACAACAGTATAGAAATAGGCAGAAGGTTAGTAGAAGCTAAACAGATGATAAACCACGGAGAATGGGGCAAATGGCTTAAAGAATCAGTAGATTATTCACAGAGGACAGCTAATAACCTTGTAAAAATATTTGAGGAGTATGGAGCAGATCAAATTTCCCTTCTTGATGATAATACAAAATCGCAAGCGTTTGCGAATTTGGGCTATTCTCAAGCAATTGCACTCTTAGAAGTACCAGGAGAGGAACGAGAAAAGTTCATTGAAGATAATAATTTACAAGAAATATCAACAAGAGAAATGAAACAATTGATAAAGGAAAAGAAAGAATTGCAGGACAAACTAAAGGACACAGAAAGCAAAGTTAAAACGGAACATACAGCATGGGAAATAGTAAGTAATAGTTATAGTGAACTTGAAGGTGTTAACAAAGCCAATAACGAACGTACTAAAAAGTTAAAAGAAGAAATAAAAACAATAAAAGATAAAAATAAAGAAGATTTAGTTAATAGAGAGGTTGAAATAGAAAATCTTAAATTGCATATTGCAGAGATAAAAAAGCAACCCTTACAAGATTCTCTGGAGAATAATGAAGAAACTGAAAAACTTGAAGCAGAATTAAAAATTAAAGAGAATTCATTGTTTGAAGCTAATAAGAAAATAGAAGAGTTAGGAAACCAATTAAAAGAAAAAGCTGTAGACGTAACTGAGACTATTATTGAAAAAATACCTGAAGAGGTTGAAAAGGAATTACAAGAGCTTAGAGAAAAAGTGGACCAAGCTTCTAAAAATAGCAAACCTGTAGTTAAATTTTCAATATACTTCGATGATCTGGTTAAAAACTTTAAAAATTTGCTAGAATCCTTGGCAGAAATACCAGATCAAGAAACTAATGATAAATATAAAAATGCTGTAGTTAAGTTAATAAACAAAATGAATGAAAATCTATAAAAGCCACTGGAGGGGAAATACAAAATGGAAGAAAATAAATATTGCGAAATATGTGGAGCACCAGGGGAAAAACATCATGTAGTTTTCAGGAAGAAATGTGCCGCAATGATAAACGCAAAAATAAATTATAAGTATTTATGTGGTGAACATCATAGAACAGGCAAGGAAGCACCACATAACAACAGACAGGTAGATATAAAGTATAAATTAGAACTTCAAAAGCAGTTATTTCAATTGTTTAGCGATGATTATTATAATAAAACAGAAATTGCAGAATTGCTTGAGATAAAACCTAAAGAAGTAGATCAGTTTGCTAAAACCTTAATGTGGCATTCGCAAGGATATAAAAGCCTAGACATAGTTATTAAATGTATGGGAGGAGGATTATATGCTAAGTGATTCAGAAAAATTGGAACTTATCAATGCGATGAAATTTATTGAAAATAATGCAGACGGAGAAAATTGTACTTCTGTAACAGTTAAAGACACTAAGATCAATAGGGCTATTCTTAACAAAATTGGCTTTGATAGAAGCTACCTAGAATATGAAGGTTTGATTGATGAATATGGAGATATAAACGTAGCACCTATAGCATTTAAATATTGTAACTGGTGGGCTGAGTATTATTTTACCAATAGATAATAATTCAAAACATCGCATAATGAAGATGTTTCGAGGGGAAGGGAAAATATAATGACACATGAAAAGCTAATTGAAGCAAATGAACTCCAACAAGAAATAAAAGAATTAGATTATTTTATATTTTGCGCAGAACATTTGTGGACAGGCAAAATAATAAAAAAAGACACAAAATATATATTTCACGCTAACTCTTACGGTGGACTAGAAAGTGCTGAATTCAATATGAAAACAGAAATTAAAGATAGGGTATTAGATGTTTTACGTGATTATTTAAAAGAGTTAGAGGCTCGATTAGAAGGTATTTAATTTATAATTCTGAAAATGAGGTGATTATATGAAAGAGATACCAAGCCAGCTACAATGTGCCTACTGTATGAGGAACGGTAGTCACGGAGGGGAGTGTACCAGTAAAAGATCTTGCTATGATATTTCTGGGTGTTTAATTTTTAAGGCTGATGAAAAAGGCTGTATAAGGAATAGGGATTTTAAAATAAGTATACCGTTGTATCATGATTTCCCATTTTTAAATACTTGGTGCGATGATTGGCAGATAAATGGGGTAGATACTAAATTAAAAGTAACAAGGATACATGGGTTTAAATGGGACACAAAGACAGGAGAATTGATAGTGCATTGTAACTGTGATTATTATATTAACGAATACCATGATAATTATATAGAACCAAAAGATAAATCAATTTTTAAAATCATTAAGTAACGTTTCAACAACTGGAGGGATTTTATGAAAGGATTAATAATAAAGCATAAGTGGGCTGAATTAATATTACAAGGTAAAAAGATAATAGAAGTAAGGGGAAATAAAACAAAGATTAGAGGCACTATAGGAATAATAGAAAGTGGCAGTAAAAAGGTATTTGGAACAGCAGAATTGTTTCACTGCACTGAACTTACTAAAGACAAGTTTGAAATATTGGCAAATGGACATAAACTAGACATCACTTATGAAGAATTAATAAACATATATCCAAAACCTTGGGCATGGTGTTTCAAGGACGTTATAGAATTTGATGAACCCAAACCTTATAAACATAAGCGGGGTTGTATGATCTGGGTAAACATTTAATACTGCGGAATCTGAAAAAAATGTGCAATAACTTAATCCGAAAAATGCTCTTTGAAAACTGAATAATACGGTATTAAATATAAGACGGTAGGTAGTAATATTAGAAAGTAATGTAAAGAGTAGTATAATATATATATTATACATCTAATGTAAATAAGATAATATTATAGTGCACAAATTTCTAAGTATTAGAGATAACTAAGGAGTTGATTATATGGCTGACAATGTAAAGGAAAAATCTAGATATATTAAAAAAACAGAGAAGGAAAAAGTTGACAAATCATCGAATTTTAGGTGCGCATGGTGTGGTGTTAATCTAATGGAGAGGCACCATATTAAGCTTTACTCAGCTGGTGGGCAAAACGTTTCTGAGAATTTAATTCTCTTATGTTCAAATTGCCACACACTAGTTCATCAAGGAAAAATATCAACCAAAGAACTTTTAGAAAGGAGAAAAAAGCTTTCAGGCGAAGTTGATAGAAATTCAGGATTTCTATCATTAAACAAAGAGTATGCAATTAAAATAGGAGGGAGTACATACACTAATATTCCTAATATAATAGTCCATAATGAAGAAAGTATACTTAAAATGAGAATGCAACATAATAATTTATTTATTTCACTAAGGATTTATGATGAACAAAAAAACCTTATATGCTGGATGGAGGATAATAAATGGTGGGTAGAAAACGAAGAAATATTTGATTTTACATGTTCCAAAAGATTATTTAAAGTACAGTCCAAAGAAAAAAATATAGAAATTTGCTTTGAAATTGATGAAGATTTGATAAATATTTCTGGCAGTTTATATATAGGTGGTTATTTACTAAAGTTTGATAAGGAGGATTTAAGACTCTCAAAACCGTCATATTCTCAACGGGGTATATCATATAAAGGGTGTAATTTTGCAGACAGTGAAGTTGGAATCAGAATTTGCGATTAAAACTAATATTTAATTGTGAATACGTATTGGAATGCAAAATAAAAAATTAAATTATATATATAAATACCGTATTATTTAGAAATAAATTTTACGGTATTTTACGTCGTATTTCAATGAAATAACGTAACTAGGAGGTAATGAATTTGAAAGAATTAACTTTAGAATGTCCAATGGTTTTTAATTTTAATTCAGAGGAAATGAGATCTCAAATAGAAAAAAATACAAATGCAATGTTTAAGGCATTTGAAGATATAAAAATTATAGCTATAAAAGCATGGGAAACCTTTAAATTGTGGATTAAAGAAAACCCATGTATGATTAAATATTTTCTTAAAAAGAACAAATATGAGAAAAGAGTAATAAACAGAAACAAGCTATTCATTAAACGAAAAAAGCTTGGAAGAAAATTATAATTTAGGAGGAGAGGCATTGAAAGATCACATAAGAGACTATACAATTGCAGCATTTAGATTCTATGCTTCAAGGGGAATATCGGCTGATGAATATAAAAAAATAATTTATGATGCAGCACTGGAAAACTATGAAAGAAAAATGAATGGGTGTGGCATAAGTTTTCCAACAGAAACAGCAATAATAGCTGCTGAAAATGAGGTTACCCAGAGACTTGCAGAAATAAATGATATGGAAGCCGTAGAAATGACAGTGGCAGAACTAAGAGCAACGTCGAAAATATATAGTGTACATGCTATAGAAATTGTATATTTTAAGGACGCAGATAAAGAACTACAAAAAGGGGATATTAGTAATAGGGTTCATGAAGCGGTATTAAGTATTCCAATGGGCGAGGCAACAGTATATAGGTGTCTAAGTAAAGCAAGAGAATTATTTGCAGAAAAAAGGGGATTAAGAATTTAATTGAAAGTTGATAGTACAAGGGGTATGTCAAGAGGTATAATGTGTACAGTTACAAAAAGTGAATAGAGGAAAGGAACATTCAGAAATGGGTGTTCCTTTTTTCATGTCTAAAATAGTTATCCACAACATATTGTGGATAGTGTGTATAACTAATACTATATATTGTATTACTTGCTTTGATATGACGGGCGGTGTGTAAACAACCTAATATCAAAACAAGGGGGATGCACAAATGATAAAAATGTTAAAACCACCTATTAGTAGAATGGGCGGAAAAAGTAAATTGAGAAAAACAATAATAAACATGTTACCTGAACATGTTTGCTATGTAGAATTGTTCTTTGGAGCAGGATGGGTTTATTTTGGTAAGGAACCTGCAAAGGTTGAAGTTATTAATGATATAGATAAAGAATTAATAAATCTATTTACAATGATAAAATATCATGCACCAGAAGTTGAAAGGATGCTTCAATATGATTTTTCAGGAAGAGATGTATTTGAAGAATATAAGAATGAAAGTATAGGAAACCTTACAGAGATAAATAGAGCTGTAAGGTTTTTATATTTAGTAACTCAAAGTTTTGCAAGTAAAGGTGGTAATTATGGTTATGGGACAAATACAAAACCTGGACAGCAGATATTTTATACTGAAGCACTAAAAGATTTGAAAGAGAGGTTGAGTAATACTTATGTTGAAAACTTAAGCTTTGAAAAAATAATAGACAAGTATGACAGAGAATATACTTGTTTCTTTGTAGATCCACCGTATTTTGAAACTGCAGGTTATGGCAATGACTTTGGCGAGAAAGAACATTTGTTACTTAGAGATAAGTTAAGCGATATTAAAGGTAAATTTATTTTAACAATTAATGACCACGAGAAAGTAAGAGAGTGGTATAAGGATTTTAATATCAAGGAAGTTGAAGTTAACTATTCAGTATCAAGAGAACAGAAGGCTAGAGGCAAGTATAAGGAATTAATTATCACTGATTATTAAATATTTATAATTACTTTTGAATCTTGACATAGTGTTGCAATAAATGACAATTAGTATATGAATATAGAAAGCTTATCCATATATAAGCATTTGGTTAATTCCAGGTGCTATTTTTTATGAAAATTTGTAAAGTGGCGAAAATGTGGGTGAGAAAAATAT
>Ga0255362_1000235_pt1 | contig 13760 bp, 16 predicted proteins | sample GFST75r2metaG_FD_186000 | JGI IMG/M metagenome (GOLD analysis project Ga0255362, IMG submission 186000)
ATGATGACAGGTCCAAACTATGAAACACCTGCAGAAATAAGGATGGCAAGAATATTGGGTGGAGATGCTGTTGGTATGTCAACTGTACCGGAAGTTATCGCAGCTGTTCATTGTGGAATTAAGGTTCTAGGAATATCATGTATAACTAACATGGCAGCAGGTATTCTTGACAAGCCATTAAATCATACTGAAGTAATGGAAACCTCAAATATGGTTAAAGATAAATTTAAAAAATTTGTTATAAATATAGTTGCAAAGATGTAAAAAACAAATGATTATTATGATACTTTTTAAATCAGTTAGGACAAACATAAAAAATAAAATATATCCATAAAACTATGGTATATGCAAAAGTATAAAGAAAAAGTGCTAATTAATAGCACTTTTTTTACGTTATATTTATATATTTGCTAAATATTAATAGCAAATTATAAGGCTATTTTTGCTTAATTAGGTGATAATCTTCTGCAAGCTGGGTAAAAATAAGTTTGTAAAATATATTAGAGAAGGTGAGTCACATGATTAGTAAAAGCAAAGTGTTATGTAATATATTGTGTTCATTTTTAATATGTAGCCTTTTTGTTAGTCCATCACCAAAGGCGGCAGAGATTGAAGAGAATAGTAAAAAAGGTGAAGAAACATCCGGAATTAATGTGGATGCTAAATCTGCGTTATTAATTGAACCTACATCCGGAAAAATAATTTATGATAAAAACTCCCACCAAAAGTTTGCACCAGCATCAGTAACAAAAATAATGACAATGCTAATCACTATGGAAAATATTGATGCTAAAAAAATAAAATTAAGTGATAAAGTTACAATTAGTGAAAATTCCAAGAAAATGGGTGGAAGTTCCATGATATTAGAAACAGGGGAAATAAGAACTGTAGAGGAACTTTTAAAAGGTATTGCAATTGCATCAGGAAATGATGCGGCGGTAGCTATATCTGAATATTTGGGTGGAAGCGAAGAAAATTTTGCTAAAATGATGAATGAAAGGGCAAAAGAACTTGGCATGAAGGATACCCATTTTGTAAACTGTACTGGTCTTAGTGCAAAAGATCATTATAGTAGTGCTTATGATATTGCGATTATGTCCCAAGAATTATTAAAACACCCACAAATATTAAAATATTCAGGAACATATATGGAAACAATAAGTGAGGGCAGAAAGACTCCCATTGGGCTTGTGAATCATAATAAGCTAGTTAGATTTTATAAGGGTTGTGATGGATTAAAAACTGGATTCACTGATGAAGCTAAGTATTGTATTTCTGCAACTGCATTAAAGGATGGAGTTAGAATAATAGCTGTAATTATGGGTGCACCTACTTATAAAGTAAGAAATAGGGACGCAGGAGCGCTTATGACATATGGTCTTTCAAAGTTTGAAAATAAAAAGGTAGTTGAAAAGGATAATCCTATTGAGAAGGTAAATCTGAATAAAAAGGGAGATAAATTTTTTTTGGCAAAATCCAGTGGAAATTTAAACTTAATTGTTGAAAAGGGTAGTAATATAAAGGTGGATCGTAAGTGTACCTATTTTGAGAATAAGCATGGTTTCAAAAAAGATTCTAAAATAGGATTTTGCGAATTTTATCAAGATGGCAAATTATGTGGTAAGGTTGAACTATATTGCGATAGAGATGTGAAAAAAGAGGGTATTCTAGAGTATTTTAAATATAATATCGGACGTGTGTTTGATAACGCAATATAAATAATATGTCTTTGAGCCTATATATATGTTAAAATATATATAGGCTTTTGCTAATTATAAATAGCTTTAGGAGAGATTTTATGCCGCTAAATATTAAAATAGAAAATTTTGAAGGACCATTTGATTTATTGTTACATCTAATTAAGAAAAATAAAATGGATATATATGATATAAAGATATATGATATTACATCTCAATATTTAGAACATATAAAGGTTATGAAAAAATTTGATTTAGAAGTTGCTTCTGAATTTATTGTAATAGCAGCAAACTTAGTGGAAATTAAATCAAAACTTTTGTTACCAAAAAGCAAAAATGAAAGTGAGGATGAAGAAGAAAAGGATCCAAGACTTGAGCTTGTATCTAAACTTTTAGAGTATAAGAAGTATAAACAGGTATCTGGTTTTCTAAAGGCAAGGGAAACAGATGCAGGGGTGGTATATACAAAAAAACCTGAAATTATAGATGATTCAAACGAAAATAAAAATTTTGCTCTAGATTTGATAAAGGGAATTACCATGATAGATTTATTCATTTTATACGATAAAATTATGAATAGATTTATAAGCAAAACCAATACGGAAAATGTTATATCAAAACAAATTTCTATTGATAAATTTAGGGTTGAAGATAAGATGGAAGAATTATTATTTTATTTTAATTCAAAGGATAGAATGTATTTTTCAAAAATAAAAAATCAGTGCGAAAACAAGATAGAGGTAGTGGTAACATTTTTGGCTTTGTTAGAGCTTATAAAATTAAGAGATGTTAAAGTAATTCAACAATTAAATTTTAGGGAAATTTTTATAGAAAGGATTTTTAAGGATGGGGAAAATTAATGCAAGACAACTAAAGCAAAAAGAAGTTATTAGCAAATTGAAGTATTTTTCAATAATTGAATCATTATTATATGTAAGTGGTGAACCATTGAAGATTAAAAACATTGCATCAATAATAAACATGGAACTTGATTATACCAGTGATTTGTTAAGTGAGATGACACTTACATATGTAAATGAAGGGAGAGGAATTAAGTTAATTTGTATTAATGACGAATACCAATTTGTAACAAAACCAGAGAATAGTAGCTACATACAAAAAATATTGAGGACAAACAATAGGCAATCTTTGTCACAAGCAGCATTAGAATCTTTAGCAATAATAACATATAAACAACCAGTTACAAGGATTCAAATTGATGAAATACGGGGAGTGAAATCTGATAGCGCAATTCTAACCTTGCAGGAAAAAAATTTAATAAAGGAAAGTGGCAGGCTAGAAGCACCAGGAAGACCTATATTGTATAGTACTACGGAAGAATTTTTAAGGTATTTTGATTTAAGCAATTTAGGTGATCTACCAGAGTTAGATAATATTTTAAATGAAATGGAAGGTAATACGGAGAAGGCTTCAGATAATTGATGAAAAAAGGTGTGACATTGAAAATATTAAAATAACAAAATATATTTCAGGGGCACACCTTTTTTCATGATAACTAATCAGTTTTAAATTTCTCAGCAGCATTTTTAACTTCATCTTTATTTTTTGTATCCGGGTTGGTATTATGTTTTTCCAAAGAGTCTTTTATGAGTTCCATTATTTGTGGCAAGGTATCAATCATTTTCTCATAACTGTTATGAGAGTCTACAGAAAGAAGTCTTACAGAGTCTGGTCTTATTACTAAAAATGCCACAGGTTTAACCGAGACTCCAGCTCCAGAACCACCTCCAAAGGGAAATTTATCTGTCTTATTTTCTTTGCTCTCTTTATTTTCATTATGCTTTATATTTGAAAATTCAGTTCCACCTGATGCAAAACCAAAGGAAACTTTTGAAATAGGAAGTATTAGTGTACCATCCTTAGATTCAATGGGATCTCCAATAATAGTATTTACATCTATCATATCTCGAATATTTTCCATTGTGCTAGTCATTAATGTCTCAATTGGGTGATTTTCCATAATTGTTCCTCCTCATTATGTTAAGTTTAATTCTAATTTTTGTATCTTTAAGTAAACGAAACAGGATTAATATAACTATATATATAGTATTTGCTATACTTATTTTTAATATACTTTTAATATTCAAATCTACACACTTATTTTCAAAATCTGGAGTTATAGAAAAATGATAATCTTTTATATTAAAAATTTTACCCAAAATCGAATAAATTAAAGATGGCAAATTATTAAGTAAACCAAATAGTATAGCAGTTTCTTCAGCATCTTCAAAACCAAATTTAAAAATATATGTTAATTTCAACTTTGGTTTTAATGGATAATGTTTTAATCTAATAAAGGTATTTTTAAAAAAAGTAGAATAATAATTTATTTTACCAATATAATCTTCACTTTTTATTTCATGAGTAGCTTTTTTTGTTACTCTTTTTTTTAATAAAATTTTTCTTCCATAAAGGAATAAATGCACATTATTATTATAATAATGTACTTGAAAATATAAGGGTATAGGTAAAAAAAGGATTAAAATTATTGCAAGAATAATGAATAAAAAAAACATATAAAGTCCTCCAATTTTACGAACTATTACATATTCTAACCAAAAATATATTTTAAAATCATGTTTTTCAAAGCAAGGTATACATATAAAATATTATGTATACCTTTTAAATGTAAACCAACTGGATATAATTTTTTTTATTACAAATAATAAGGTTAAGCAAAAGAGAGGTGAAATTATGATTAAAAAAAAGACAATAAGTATTATATTACTTACTTTATTTATCATTAATATACTTACAAATATGGTTTATGCAAAAAGTATAGATGTAGATGCAAAGGCAGCTATAGTTATGGATAGCAAAAGTAAAATAGTTTTATTTGAAAAAAATTCAGAAATGATAATACCTATGGCAAGTACAACGAAAATTATGACTGCACTGGTTGCTTTAAAATATGGAAATCTTGATAAAAAAGTCACTATATCTAAAAATGCTGTATCCATCAGGGGATCTAAAGTTGGATATAAAGCTAATGAAAACATTACGATGAAAGAACTTTTATATGGGTTAATGTTTAGATCGGGAAATGATGCAGCAATTGCAATAGCAGAAGATGTAGGTGGTAGTGTTCAAGGTTTTGCAAAGATCATGAATGAATATGCTATATCTATAGGTGCAATCAATTCTCATTTTGAAACTCCACATGGACTTGACAGCGAGGGCCATTACTGTACTGCTTATGATTTAGCATTAATAACTGCAAAGGCCAAAGAAAACAAATTATTTAATGAAATAGTTGGATGTAAAGATGCAGATGGTAATGCAATGGGTTTTTCAAGGAGTTATCATAATATAAATAAAATACTCAATGAAATACCAAAAGCCAATGGGGTTAAAACTGGTTTTACAGGAAAGGCAGGAAAATGTCTTGTCACATCTGTAGATATTAATGGACATGATGTTATATTTGTAGTGCTAAATTGTACGCCTAGATGGAAGGAAACCATTAAATTATATAAATATGTATCAGAAAATTTCTCATATAAAAAGCTTTATTCTAAAAATCAAACAGTTGATGAAGTAGTTGTTTCGAAAAAAAAGTTGCAATTGGTTACGGACAAAGATATAGTTCTACCATTTGAAAATAATAAGCAGTACAAAGTGAAAATGTCTTTGCCAAAAGAAATTCAAAAGCCTGTTAGAGAACATGAAGTACTTGGCAAGTTAGAATTATTTAATGAAAATAAACTTATCTATGATGTACCTTTAGAGGCAAAAAATAAAGTTGACAATAAAAAATGGTTTTTTCTTAAATGAAAATTTTATAATGAGATAGGAAAACTTAAAAAAATAGTGATATAAGTAGATTTGTATAAACAAATCTACTTATATCACTAAATACTATTAATAATTATGAAGGATTCCGATTTAATTGATTTTTAAATTTAGAAAATAAATATATAGCTGAAACTACTATTATATAAAAATAAAAGACAATTTGTATTATAAATACGTATGTAACATTAATTTCACCTGCAAACCCTATTAGATAAGTTAAAAATGTAGCACCAAGATTATTAAAAATGGTGATTATGGAATTAGTAGCAGGTATGTAGTGTTTATCTACATGCTGGATAAGATATCCTTGAAGTGCTGGATATATTAAAGAGATAGTTATGCCAATAATTGCAATACCAACAAGTGCTTGAATTTTAGTTTTACCGGAAAGAATTACAAAAATCCCCAATATGGTTATTATGGGTGAAATAGCCAAAAACCTTAATTGACCTACTTTTTCTAAAACTTTATCCCCAAATGTTCTTCCTAATGTAAATAAAATCCAAAATCCTAAAAGAATATTTGGCACTTCAGTTCTGCTAAGTCCATAATAGTGTTCAAGAAAAGTTCCAGTCCAATTGGTTGTGGAGATTTCAGCTCCAACATAGAAAAATATTGCAATTGAAAGTAGTAAAACCAAAGGATTTTTCAGCATTGAAAATGCATTCTTATTTTCAGCGTTATTTTCAACTGGAGCAATATCTTTGATTTTAGTTGCAAGAAGTAAAAATAAAATTATAAATACTATATGAATGGAGTAAGTATAATTAAAATTTATTCCGTTTCCTAAAACAAACCTGTCTATAGGTAGAATTACGATTCCACCCAAACCAAAGCAGGCATTTGCAAGACTGAATTTTTGATATTGTTTTGGAAGTAGTGATAGCAGAGTGCTTAAAATCAATGATGTCATTCCTACTGCTAGTCCAGCAATAAAATACCCAACTAAAAGTACGCAAAATGAATGTGAAAATAATATCACAATACTCGCCAAAATTGCAAAAGAAAAACCAAGGTATAAACCTTTTTTAAGACCAATTGCAGGCATAAGTCTAGCACCTAGTATACTCATAATAAATGAGGCGCAGTAAACTACTGATGGTAGCATAGCAATAATACTGTTAGAAACATTATAAGTGTTTTTTATTGTGGTGATAAATGGTGACAATGTGTTTGAAAATAGTGATAGAAAAAAGAAACCTAGAAAAATAATGATCATGTTTTTGAAATTTTTGTTCATGTTGTCCTCCTGTCAAAAATTAAATAACTTAGTAACCCATAATACCAAATTAAATTATAATAAAAACCCCAATATAGCATATAACAACACTTTATTATAACATAGATTATAGGTGCTGCAAGTTAATATTTTTTTCAATATGTATAAATAAATGATAAATTGGTAATATATACAACATGATATAAATTTATCATGTTGTATATAGAAGATGGAGTGGTTAAATGAAATATTTAATTGTTTTTGTTTGCTTAGCATTTATATTCATGATTTTATCACTTTGTAAGATAGCTGGTGAGTCAGATGAAAAGATAGAAAAGATGATGGATAAGAGAAAATCAAAAAAGAATAAAGAAGATAAATGAGAGGTACGGAGTTGATGAAAGTAGGAAGTATTGTCCAATTGCAAGACAATAATGAATGGAATGGTTTTTATGGAGTAGTTAAGTATATAAAAGGTGAAACCGCATATGTATTTTGCACATTAAATCCATGCTATTTATACAAAGTTGAAAAGGATAATCAGATATTGCTCATAGATGATTAGCTATGTGAAACAAATAAGGGTAAGATGAAAATAAAAAAATTAACATAAACTAAATATTACCATAACATTCAAGGGCTAATATGAAAATATAGATTACCCCTTATTTTTCTAAACATCAGTTTTACTGGTGTTTTTTTTTTTACTAAATTGAGGTATAATGAAATATATAACATTTTTACATAATGGTGTGAACAAGGGTGCTTAGAAGACTACGTTATAAAATAATTGCGGAGGAAAAATAAGAATTAAATTAATTAAAAAAGTATTAAATTTTATTTAGTGAGGTGTGAAATGGAGAAAAGAGGATCTTCAGCAGGTATAATCTTAATAATTATTGGTGTTCTTGTATTATTAAACAGGATATTTAATCTAAATTTTATAACTATGAGCAACTTTTGGCCATTATTTGTATTAATACCAGGCTTGTTTTTTGAAGCTGGATATTTTGTAACAAGAAGGGACCCAGGCCTTTTGGTTCCAGGAGGTATTCTTACAACTATAGGATTATTATTTTTCTTTGAAGTCTCTACCGGCTGGCAGTTTGCAGCGGATACTTGGCCTATATATCCATTGGCTGTTGCCATTGGTTTATTTCAATTATACCTATTTGGATACCGACAAAAGGGGTTACTGATTCCCGTATTTATTCTAGGAGGTATTTCTTTAATCGCTTTTACAATTATCATAATGGGTGGAATGTTTTTATGGTTTAATGGAAATATAATAGTGGCAGCTTTGTTTATATTGGCTGGAATAATCATATTATTTAATAATATAAAAAGGAAAAAAATTGATTAGATGGGGATATATAAATTTTCATTGAAGATGCTACGGACAAATCTAAAGCAGAGCGTTTTATATATACTAGCTATAATGCTACCGACAACGATTATAGTAAATCTTTTAAATATAATGACCAATAGGTATTTCCTATCAGTTAAAGGCGATCAGGGAGATATACCAGCGGATATAATATTTTTTTTGGTACTTCTTGTATGTACATTTTCCTTTTATGCAAATTCCTATTTTGTTACTGGTAAATCAAAGGAAATGGCCATTGCAGAATTAGGCGGTATATGGCCAAGTAAATTAGCAAGGATGTTACTTTTCCAAAATGCTATTATAGAAATAATAGGAGGAGCCTTGGGAATAATTATTGGCATAATACTAATGCCAGGTTTCCTTTCACTTATGTATATGACACTTGGGATAAATGGAAGTTTATTCACAATATCAATTCAGGCAATCTGGGGAACTATAGCAATTTTGTTATTGCAACTTTCATATGTGAGCCTGGGAGATTATGGATATGTTTCTAGTAGAGAAATTTTAGATTTAATAAGTGGAGATAAAAAAGTTCGTTCTATTGACATAAGGACCATAAAGCTAAATTCAAATATATATCTTATCACTTATTTTATTCCAATAATCTCTTTATTTATAAGCCCATGGTTTGTTGATGTCTCTTTTGTAGTATTCTTAAATATATTCTTTACTGTTTTTGGGATTCAGGGGATTTTAAGATATTACATTCCAGATAAAATATTGGAGTTAAAGAAGGAAAAATATATAAATGACAAGATAAAATTGATATCACTAAGTAATTTATATATATCATTAAAGCAACTAAAATTTATAATTATAACTTTAGCTATTACTGTAGAAATACTCTTGTGCATAATGGGAATGTTTAAAAGCTCACCCCAAATAAAAATAGTATGCATATGTTCATATAGTACTGTTATAATATTGATTGCAGTAAGTATTATTTATAAAATTATGCTTGAGACTGATAATAAAAGACATGAATTTAGGCAGTTAGGTCTAATTGGATACACTACAGCACAAAGCAAAAAAATCGTGACGCAGGAATTTGCAATAGTTTATTCTATAACTATTGGGGTGCCATTATTTCATATTTTGATTTTTCTTATTTTATTCAAAAACAGTGGTGTTTTATCTATGGAATTGACTGCAATATTGTTATTAATATTTATGCTTACGTTTTTAATTACAGGAATAGCGTCATATAATCTATACAAAAAATCAGTACTTAAAAGCAATTCATATAGATTTTTGTAATATGCCTAGATAAGCTAGCTGTCAAGTTAGATATAACTAATTGTATTATATGGTATAATGTAAGGTGAAATTAATAATGAGGAGAAATTATGTCAGGAAATTTTATAATACAATTAGAATATTTATTAAGACTTTTGATTGCTGGAGCATGTGGATCAGCTATTGGTTATGAGAGGAAAAATAGAATGAAAGAGGCGGGTATCCGTACACATTTTATTGTTGCTATAGGAGCAACACTCATAATGATTGTTTCAAAATATGGATTTCAGGATCAAATTGGATGGCAAAACATATCCATTGATCCATCACGTATTGCGGCACAAGTTGTAACCGGCGTTGGATTTCTTGGAGCAGGTATAATTTTCATGAAAAAACAAAGTATTAGAGGACTTACAACAGCTGCAGGGATTTGGGCTACAGCAGGGATAGGACTAGCTATAGGCTCAGGGCTATATATTGTTGGTTTAGAAGCTACAATTATTATTATACTTGGGCAAATATTATTACATGGTAAAATCAAATGTTTAGCTTCTACAATAACAGTCATGATAAATTTGCAAATTTTGGATGAGCCAGGAGCTGTGAGGAACATAAAAAAAATCTTTGAAAACCAAAAAATAACTGTTATCAATTTCATGACCAAAAATAATAAAGAAGATTCTAGATTACTTGATTTAAAAATTGTAATAAGAGAAAATGAATCATTTAATAATATGGAATTAATATGTGTATTACAAGAAAATCCAGTTGTAAAATCCGTAGAACTTTAAGCAATATTGAGTAAAATAATATGTGATTTTAAAGTTAAATAAATATTTAAGCATAAAGAGCTACATAAAGGATAATATATCCTTTATGTAGCTCTTTTAATTGTATATCCCAGAACAAAATAAATTCCAATAATTTATATAGTAAACTATGATACATGAAATTAAAATTAAGTATAAAAAAAATGTAAATAAACATAATAATATTAGCATTGTACTTCAATATGTTTTTGTCAGTGATTTTAGCTTAATGAAATATATTACGAAAAGGTTTTTTGAATTAAGTGTAAAGATATACAAGTAAATGGTAAATAATTAAATATAGGAGGTATAACTTATGAATAAAGGTTTAGCAAAATTATGGGCCGTTTTCTGTATAATGGTGCTGATGTTAGGTATGATTACTGGATGTGGAGCATCTGCATCAAAAACTGGTAGCACTGCCGGTTCCATTAGTAGCGCAGAAGGTCCAGATGCGAAAAAAAAGATAAATACACAAGGAGTAACAAAGAAATGGCTTAATGTGCCATATGCAACTAAATCTTCAGAGGAAAAGCTAGATATATATTTACCTAACAGTGGGAATGGTCCTTTTCCTGTAATTGTAGCCATTCATGGTGGCGGTTTTGTAACTGGAGATAAGTATACAGGAGAGGTGAATCCAGAACTTCAAGGACTTAATAGAGGGTACGCTGTTGTTTGCATTAACTACAGATTAAGTAAAAAAGGGAAGTGGCCAGCACAAATTTATGATGCAAAGGCAGCAATTCGATTTATACGAGCCAATGCAGTAAAATATAATTTGAATCCTAAAAAGATTGCTGCCTGGGGAGATTCAACAGGAGGTAATATTGCATCACTACTTGGAACATCAGCTGGCGTAGCATCAACTGAAGATTTTACGTTAGGAAATGCAAATCAATCTAGCCGAGTTGAGGCTGTTGTTAATTGGTTTGGGCCGATTAATTTTTCCACAATGGATGCTGAAAATAAAGCCAGTGGGATAAAAACTAAAGTGAAAAGTGTATTAATCCACAATTCAGCGAATTCTCCAGAATCAAAAGTAATGGGTACAAATATAGCTTTGATTCCCAACTTGGTTAAGTTCGCAAATCCAGAAACATACATTACTAAAGATGATCCACCATTTTTTATTGAGCATGGCACATTAGATTCAAAAGTACCTGTAAAACAATCCATTAACTTTGCAGCAGCTTTAGAAAAAGTTCTAGGTAAGGATAAGGTGACATTAACCATATTTCAAGGAGCAGGTCATGGAAGTAGTCAGTTTAAAACTCCAGAAAATATGAACAAAACATTTGATTTTCTTGATAAATACTTGAAATAAATAAGTGAATTTCAGTTTGTAAAATTCACATAATAAAAAGATCTAAAACAACCAAGTAGTATGTATATTAGTATATGGGCAGAGGTGAATCAGAACATCCCATATACTAATAATTTTAAAAGTGAACAATTATATCAACTTTTCACTTAAAATATTAGTTAAATTCAATCTTTCAACCTTTTGCTTAATTTCAGCTACATCCGTAGTGTATAAGCCAAGCTTCTGCATACGTTTAAAATATTCAGCACCTGCAAAAGTATATCTATTTCGTCTTCCTTCTGTTGTCATCATCTTATAATTTGCATAGGCAATAATGTCACCTGTGCAAAGGGATCTAGGTAAAATTAATGGTGGAATTCCAAGAACATAGCGGGTTGCGTTATGCCCAGCAATTGAACCGGTAACTATTGCTTCTGCTTGCATTACTAAAGTGCAACAATTGACTAATATTCACTGGTTCAATCTTTGCTTTTTTTACGTGTTCCCCATAAAGTAATGTCTAAATTTCCAGTATCACCATCCCATGTAACCTCATCTAATATACTATTTAAAATAAGCTTTTTCTCTTCAATGTCAAATATGTCAATTACAGAAACTTTTTTTAGTAATTCAACCATTATATCAATATTCATATCAATTTTGAGAGTTTGATTATTTGTATTTTTCAGATTTTCATTATATGAGCTTAATGATTTAATTTCTTTGTCCAGAGCCTCAATCTTAGGAATCACATATTCACTAACATTAGGATTTATAGAAAGTTGATCAACTAAATTTTGAATCTGAATTTTTTTGTTCTTTATGGTTTTTATTGTATTTTTAATTTCAAAAGATGTTGTATCAGTTGTAGCAAGATTTTCTTTAAACTCATTAAGTTCTTTTAAGATCAAACCTTCATCAGAGGAAATTTCTTTTAATTTTTCAATTAATATTTTTTCAAGTTCATCTGTACGAACGTTAGAATTATCACATCTAGCATTTCCACTTGCTTCTTTTAAAGAACATTTATAATAAAAAAATTTCAGACCATCCTTATTTGTTCTACCATGTATGATCTTCATTGGACTACCACATTTATAACACTTTAATATTCCTGTTAATAGGGCATTATTTGTCTTGCCCATTCGGGGAGCTTTATATTTATTTGTAGCTAAGATATTTTGAACTTTTAGCCATGTATCTGATTGAATAATGCCTGAATGCTTTGAGACAGCTGCAATCCATTCATCTGTATCTCTAAATACTTTTGTACCTTTTTTCTTATTATAAGTTAAAATACCATGTTTATTATCTGCATTACCAGCAATATTAATACCTTGGTTTTTAAGGAAAGATAAAACTTTATCATTGGCTTTTACATATACGGGATTTGTTAAGATATCTTGAATAGTACGCTTATTCCAAATGGTATTGCCAGTTTTACTTTTAATCAAGTTTTGCGTAAGATATTTTGTAACTTGACTTATTGATTTTAATTCTAAATATTTATAAAAAACAAGATTAACTACTTTTAATTCTTCACTCTTAGGAGATAATTTAAACATTTTTTTTTCATTCATTTCACTGTCAAAGTAGGATATAGCTTCACTCTTAAAGCCAAGAGGGGTTTGGCCACCAAGCCATCGTCCAGTTTTGGCAAGTTCAAGCATATTATCTCTAACTCTTTCGGCAATGGTTTCACGTTCAAGTTGAGCAAATACTGAAGCTATGTACATCATTGCTCTTCCCATAGGAGTTGTAGTGTCAAATTGTTCTCTAATGCTTATAAATCCTATGCCTACATATTCTAGCTCATTAATCAAATTAGAAAAGTCAGCTATATTTCTACTTATACGATCTAATCTATAACAAATTAGAGTATCAAATTTCTTATCTCGAGCATCATTTAAAAGTTTTTGAAAATTTGGTCTATCTAGATTTTTACCAGAGAAGCCCTCATCTTCGTAAATTATAAATTCTTTTATATTTAAATTTGATGCATAATTTTTACATAATTCAATCTGATTTTCTATAGATTCACCTTTGCCAGTGAACTTACTTTTTCTGCTATAAATTGCAGCTTTCAAATCAATTTCTCCTTTCATAGCATTAGATCTTAATTATATTCCATAATATATATGCAGATTATACTTACATTTGATTAGTTGTATTGGCACGTTATAACACAACCTCAAAAAAAATCTGAAAATTATTTATCTGTATCTTTAATTCTACAAATAATAAGTAATAGGACAATCAATTTAAAACATAAAAATCATTAAAAGGA
>Ga0255362_1000237_pt1 | contig 13639 bp, 13 predicted proteins | sample GFST75r2metaG_FD_186000 | JGI IMG/M metagenome (GOLD analysis project Ga0255362, IMG submission 186000)
AATTAAGATTATAAGAAAAATAGCAAATATGGTAAAAAATAGATAATTACATATAGCCCAATTAGTTTAAGATCGGGCTTTTAAATCAGTTTCAGAGCCAGTTAGAATAGAATGTTACTTCGACTCATTTTTTTTAAGAATAATTTATTCCCACATATAGAACCTTATAAAGACTAAACATTATCTTAAAAAAAAATGTGGGTTTAGTAATTATCTTCTCATAAATATATTTTTTTTATGCCAGTATTAGTCCTAAGCCAAAAATAAGCATTATACTTAGAAGTAAAGGTCCATAGATTTTTTCAATAGTTTTAGGATTAATTTTTTTAAGTAGTACTGGTCCTATAAATGCACCTACAGCAGCTCCACCGCCAAGGAGAATTATCAAGGTCAGATCTAACCTTCCTAGCAGGTAAAAACTTCCTATACCTGCTACTGAGTTGAAGATAAGTACGAATACGGAGGTACCTACAACCATTGCAGCGGGTAAGCCTAAACTATAGAGTCCTGCAATAACTGGTGGTGTTCCACTTATTCCGAAAACTCCTGCCATTAATCCGGATGCGACTCCAAAAAGAGAGGCTATAACTTTTTTAGGACCGGTAAGGGTTAATGTTTTTTCTTTATCATCATTTTTTTCTTTCAGTTTTTGACGTCTTTGTAATAAGCTTCTCAACATTGGAATTATCATTATCAACGTGAATATTCCAAGAATTTTTTGTAAAAGGTTAGGAGGAATAATATTGGCAATATTAGCTCCTATTAATGTACCTATTAATCCTCCGATTCCTAAAATTAATCCTGTGCGGATATTTACATTTCCTTGACGATAGTGACTGAAGGCGCCTACAGCCGTGGTGGGTAACACTGATGCTAGAGAGGTAGCTACAGCTACTTGTGGTGTGACACCGAAAATCAGTATCAAAACCGGTACATATAATCCACCACCACCACCACCTAAAGTAGACACTAATAGGCCTATAATAAATCCGAATAATGGAAGCAGAATTAAATTAATATCAAACATTTCAAATTAATCCTGAAATAGTTCTTTAATTTTTTTAACTTAATCACTTATCTTTTTAATAAAATCTTTCAAGTGACTATCTCTTTTAATTGGTTCACCATGAGCGGGACAAATCCACTCAAAATCGTACTCATCTATTTTAGTTATCGATTCTTTTATAATCTGATTATTCCAATTAGTAAATGATGGCTGCATGATTATTTCCCCATTTTTGGTTCTAAATAAATCACCAACAAACATTATATCCTTATAAAGCAAACATACATGCCCTAGTGTATGCCCCGGAGTATATATAACTTTAATATTGCCAATCATTCCATTTTCAGGATATGAATTAATATTTTTCGGTTTTTTAAGTTTAATAATGTAATTAATAATTCTTTTAATCATGTGACGATTTATTTCACCAAGGATATAAGGTATATCCTCTTTTGATGCCCAAATTTTAGCTCCACTAGCTTTCTCTAGTAAAGCTAGACTACCTACATGGTCCATATCATCATGTGTAATTAAAATATGTTTAATATCATGAGGTTTAATATCCATGGATTTTAAATCATTTAAAATACCTTCTCCACTCTTAGGAAGTCCTGTATCAATTAATATTATTTCCTCACCCAAAATAAGATAAACATAATTTCCTTTCGTTGAATCCAATGCATAAACTTCATCACTTATTTTCATTTTTTTATACACTCCTTTTTTTTCATGTTTTTTATAACATTGAAATGAATTTTTTATTCTAATATTCGTATCATCCCTTATTTGCGTCCATGATCTTTAAAACGATATTTTTAATTGTTTCTATGCTTTTTTTAAGTTCTTCAATCTCTTCAAAGTTTAATGAGGATAATAATTGTTTCATATTTTCTTCAATTGGGTTTCGTGATGTTTTTATGAAACTATGTCCGTATGGTGTTAATTTAACCCTAAGTATTCTACGGTCTTTTTCATCAGGTATTCGCTTTATTAAACCATCATTAGCTAATTGATCAATTTTACCAGTCATTTGTGACTTTGCTAATCGTAATTTCTTCCCCAGTCCTGATATTGATGGATTATCATAGCTTTCAATTAATATTAACCAAGAAAATGTTTTCATAAAGTCTCTATCACCTAAATGGATCAATTCATTATTGAAAAGTTTAATATAAAGTATTGAATCTTCCATAATATCTTCTACAAGTTTATCCGCCTGTTTTTCCGTCATAATGAATATCCCTCTTAAACAAAAATTTTTTAGTTATTTTTTGTATAGTCTATATTAATAAATAGTTTAATTTAATATACTATTTAATTTTGTAAACTATTCTTATATTTAAAACTTTGGATCAAAAATTAAAAAAAGATATAAAAAAAAAGATATAAAAAATATAACGTTCAGATCCTTTTTATGATATTGCGAGCTTTTTTTATAATTTTGTCGGTGTTATAGCCTATTTTACGATGATATATCACTAAAAAGTGCAGTAATTGAGATAATTTTAAGGACTGATCTTCTCATATAACTGTGTGATTTTTTCAAGGAAGCCTTTCTCTTTTTAATGTGGATATATCATCAATTAAACCTCTTTTTGATCGAATATTCTTTCCGATGTGGATTTTATACAAAAATAAAGGCTTGCTTTAATCTGTGGTCATAAAATGGAGATTCGTGCGGTTGATTGGGCCATTTTTTAATAATTAAATATGTAAGCGAGCGGGCAGGCATGCAAGCGAGCGATCAGCGGGCAAAGAACAATCAAGCTTGATTTAGTGCTTATAAATGTGGTGAAAATAGATGAATTGGGGTATATGATATGGGTTAGATTATAGAGTTTGATAATATTTGAATCAATTAAATAATTGTTTTTTTATCCCCATATGGGATAATAACTCCTCTTTATTGTCCTTTCATAAATCAATCTGAATCAATTATTTTGGCGATAGATGATTCATTTAACGTTAAATAAGATAGTTTTTTCGGAGATATTTGAGCAGTTGGCGGGCAAATAGAGGCCGTATAATCGCTTGCTTCCTTTCCAAAATAATATTAGAAATAATTTCTATTTTTGCTAATTAATCATGAAATCATTAATTCATAATAAGTTAGTGAATATGCTTTCTTTATAATTAATATTTCTAAAAATTAGAAACCTTAGATTCATTTTTTTTGAGATATGTTCCTACTTAACTGATAATAAAAGTTACATCAAAAAGCATTACTTCATCTACCCCAAATAGTTGAAAATTATGTGACTTTGGTGATTTTCAAAATTAATTATATTCTACTTCGTAATATATGTCTATAACGAAGTAGAATTTTATAAAAATATTTTTTTGACACATGAAATATGAGAAGAATTTTTCTTTAAAAATGAAAGAAATTACCATTTATTGATCCAATGGGCTATATATAACGATGTTTTTGTACCATATTAAAATTTTTACTATCATTTATATAAATAATGGTACCAAAAATTAGAACAATTAATTATTTCAAAATTAGAGAGATAATTTTTAATCAAAATAAAATTCTATTATTTAGCTTCTTTTTTTTTAAAAAAACTTTTATATATTTACAGTAAATCTTCCCCCAAAAAAATGAGAAAATAAACATTTTTTTTTAGGATAATCTTCTGTTTTTTACCAATTAAAAAAATAAAAAAAGATTAAATATTTCTTCCAATAGAGAATCCTTGACCTAAAAATTTGCCAATTCCATAATAACCCATACCTGCTGGATCATATAAAATAGGTTTTATTTTGTTAATATCCGGATTTCCATTCTCATCAGTGAACTCTTCATCTATTTTTACATCGAGAATTTCTCCAGTGAAATGAGTGTGTAATCCTAACTTCGTGGTATCAACCAATTTACACTCCAGAATGAGAGGGAATTCCTTAATGTAAGGTGCATTAACAATTTCACTTTTAACTGGAGTTAATCCCGTAATAGAAAATTTATCTTCATCCCTACCTGAAATCACTCCAAAATGATCCGCTTCTTTAACATACTTTTCAGATGGAATATTTATGGTGAATGCCTCTTGATTTATAAGGTTTCCCTGAGTATAAGTGGCTTCCCTCGTTGATATAGAAACACATGGTGGATCAGAACAAGAAATACCACCCCATGCTACAGCCATAGCATTCGCTTTTCCAGCCTTATCATACGTACCCACTATAAATACTGGTGTGGGATAAACAATAGTTTTTGCTCCAATAGATTTTTTCATAATTATACAAACCTCCTTCAATTACTTAAACTATTTTTTTTTACCAACTTTATTTTCGTACAAAATTTAATTCAAGCTTTCACTACTATTTTACACGTGGATTTGCATCAGTTTTAGTCACTATAATATTATGATGTTTAAACCAAAAATAAGTTTTTTTATTATGATAAAAATGATTTAATTTTTTTTTTGTCAAAGATTTAAAAAAAATGTTAAATTTAAATATCCACATATTTAATGAAAGTAATGATAAATTCATGTATGTCACCTTATCTGGAAGATACAAAGCTAATATACAAAGCTAATAACTATTATTTTTTTTATTTAACTTCAAACTCCTATTAATATTATTTGATTTACACACTACTTATTAGTTGTTTAATTTTTTAGAACTTAATTTTTTTAGAGTTTTAATCATTTGAAGAAGACAAAGTTTATTATAAATTTAGTAGTTTATAATCCAACTACTAATTAGTAAACTTTATATATGTAATAGTTCCTATTATTCTAAAATAGTAATCATATAAAAATTATAAATTCTTTTAACTATGTTACAGGTTCAATTATTACAAGGTGAATTTAAAATGATAAAAGGAATAGCAGAAATCTTTAAAAGTGATCTTAAAGCCATTATAAACAATCCCATTGTAATAGTAGCTTTAATTATAATAGTTTGCTTACCATCACTATATTCACTAATTAATATTCAAGCAATATGGAATCCCTACAATAACACTTCTAATATGAAAATCGCCATAGTTGATAATGATTTAGGTTACACTTTCCAAGGAGTGAATTATAATTTTGGAAAAAATTTATCCAACGAATTAGCTGCCAATAACACTAATTTAAACTGGCAATTTGTAGATGAAAATACTGCACGATACGGAGTTAATACTGGAGAATATTATGCTGCATTCATAATTCCCAGTAATTTCACTGAAAATTTACTATCATTTGGAACATCAAATCCTAAACAAGCCCAAATAGAGTACTTAATTAATGAGAAAATGAATCCAATTATGCCAAGAATAATTAACACCACTGCACTTGAAATACAGAATCAAGTTAATTCAGCTGTAGATCAAGGAAAAATAAATCTAACCACAACTCAAGCAACAGCATTGCAAACACAACTTAGTACTATGCAAGAGCAAATTAGTGCATTGCAAGCGCAAAATAGTTCAGCAGCTAATCAGCCGAATACAAATTTAACTGCTGCTAATCCTAACTCAACAACCAGTGCAAATCCAAATGGGTTAATAACATTTTCCAGTGAGAATCAGAATGATCCAAATGTAAATCCTATGCAAATGAATGAAGAACTTATATTTCCTGTGGATAATTACGGGTCTGCTATTGCACCATTTTACATTGCTTTATCACTATTTATAGGATCCATAGTAGCCGTGGCTATGTTAAGCACTCGAGTAAGAAAAAGTAAACAATATCACCCCGTCAGTGTTTATTTTGGAAAAATGGGATTATTTATATTAATAAGCATATTACAGGCTTTAGTAATTACATTAGTCATATTAAACCTTCATGTGCAATTATCCTCAGCAGCATTATTCACTTTCACAGCATTATATATTGGTTTATGTTTCATGATAATCACTTACTCCTTAGTATCAGTCTTTGGAAGTATAGGCAAAGCATTTGCTATCATAATACTTGTGTTACAGGTCATGACCACTGGAGGAACCTACCCCGTACAAATGTTGTCATCATTTTACCAAAATGTATATCCCTATTTACCAATGACTTATGCCATTGATGCTCTCAGACAAGTAGTTGCAGGAGTTTTATGGAATAATTATTGGTATAATCTTGAGATCCTGACTATATTCCCTGCTATAGTTCTTATTTTCGCTTTATTAATGAAAGAAGAAATGGATAAAAAAGCAGAACAGGCGGAACAAAATTTAAAAAAAAGTGGATTATTTTAAAAAAATTAAAAACATTAGGAGAACTTGAAATTAATACTATTTCAGTAATAGAACTTTGCTTTAGATTTAACTAGAATAGAAATTAATTAGTTAATAGTAAAAGGAGCCTATTTCCTCGTAAATTATTTTCTATACTTACTAAATTTTTTGCTTATTTTTGAATTTAAATCTCTCTATTCATTCTTAGGTTTTTCCCGGATTTTTAATTTACCATTATTTAAATAAACATTCGTTCTTTAGTAACTAATTCTTTTTTATGTTTTCTTCATTATTTTCCAATCTAGCACGCCTAAATAAATTTTATTTTCACAATTTTTTTTTATATAAAACTAAAAACATTGAATTGATTATAAATTAAAATTATTATATAATTATTTTTATATCATAAAAAAAAAATATGGGGGAGCTTTAGGAATATGAATAATAAAAATATAAATTCCATTATAAATTCCATTAATTCTGCTGAGACTGAGTTCATCCGAATAATATGGTGTGATAATGCAAATATAATCAGAGCAAAAGCCGTGCATAAGGATTCTTTAGGTAATTCTAATTATAGTATAGGATTCTCTGAAGCTCAGCAAGGAGTACCCTCTATTTATGATGCAGTTGTCACAGAAACCGGACTTACACCCGTAGGAGAAGTTCAACTAAAAGCAGATCTTTCAAGTTTTACCTCTATTCCCTACTCTCCTGGCCATGGACGTGTATTCGGAGACATGATCAAAAACGGGAGAAGTTGGGATTACTGTCCACGTGGATTCCTAAAGAAAATAGTTGAACAAGCTGCGGAAATAAATGTAAACGTTAAAGGAGCATTTGAAAATGAATTTTATCTATTAAATAAAAATGATGAAGTAATCCTCCCATCAGATAATACACCATTTGCATCAACCTATTCCATGGATATAAATAATAAAATTATCGAAGATATAGTCCAAGCACTTAATTTACAAGGATTACAAGTAGAACAATATTATCCTGAGTCTGGACCAGGTCAGCAGGAGATAACAATCAAATATACTGATGCTCTAAATGCTTGTAATAATCAAATCATCTTTAGAGAGACTGTGAAGGCTATAGCCTATAAACATGATAGTGTAGCGTCATTTCTTCCAAAAATATTTGCAGATAAACCAGGAAATGGATGCCATCTACATTGTAGTTTATGGAATGATGGTGAAAACATCCTTTCAGATTCTCAAGGTGAATATGATATTTCAGAAATAGGAAGACAATTCATAGCAGGTATTTTAAATCATCTACCAGCACTTATGGCTATAATTACTCCAATTCCTAATTCTTATAAAAGAATTAGACCCAATCTTTGGACAGGAGCGTATCAATGCTGGGGAATAGATAATAGAGAAGCTGCACTCAGAATCGTCACCGATCATAATGGAATGATTAGAGATTTTGAGTTAAAAACAGTTGATGCTTCATCTAATCCATATTTAGCATTCGGAGCTGTTATAGCCACAGGACTTGACGGGATAAAGAAGGAAATGAAACTTCAACCACCCATACAGGAAGATCCTGCTAATATTTCAGTAGAGAAACAGAAGGAATATAAAGTCAAGCGTTTACCATCTGAATTAGATAAATCTATTATAGAACTCAAAAAAGATAAGGTGATTTTAAATGCAATGGGTGATAAGCTTTCAAAAGCTTATATTGAAATTAAAAAAGCAGAATTAAGAGCATTAAGAAATCTTAAATTAGAGGATGAAGTTCAATTATTATTAGAAAAATATTAAGGATGTTACCTATAAAAAAGGAAGAATAATTCTTATGAATTTCTATGATTTACCTAAAGAAAAGCGGGAAGAACTGGTAAAGAAGATAGAAACAGACATTGAACAAAACCTAGAAAATGATGAATATAAGAATATTTATAAATACAGCTCTGATTCTGACACTTATATCCGAAAAAACGCTTATATAGCCCTTGGCAGAATTTACCAGAAACACGATGATTTAAGGGATGAAATCCTCCATTTACTAGATGAAATGATCAAGATGGAAGATGAGAAGATAAGACAAACATCAGTTTATACATTGGGTGAGATAGGAAAGATTGATGCTGCTAAAATATTAAAGATTTTCCCAAAAGCCTTGGAAGATGAAAGCAGTTCTGTAAGAAATGCAGTGATTGGTTCGCTAAAGCAAATGTGCCTAAAAAATCCAGAACCTACCCTACAGTTCGCCCGGAAATATTTACACCATCCTAACCCTGAAGTTCGAAGAGAAATGATTCACGGTATAGAACTTAGAGGAAGAACCCATCCCGAAGAAGTCATCCCTTTTTTAGTAGAACTGCAGGATGAAGAGAACCAAAAAGTTAGAAATACCATTATACACGTCCTAGGGCAAATTAGTTATAAAAAAGGTTGCTTAGAGTTAGTAATTGCAGCCTTAAAAAATTGGGAGAACCGAAAATTAGTACATGAAGCTTTAAAAGAAATTGTAGAAGTTCATAAAAGATATAAATTCGCTTATAAATCACCCCAAGAAGCTAGAAATTATATTAACGTCAATTTTTGAAACTCATCTGCAAAGTTACAAATTTTCTAAAATCCGGGAAAAACAAATAATTATTTTTTAAAAGAAAATAAATAAATCATTTTATCTGCTTTCCTTAGAGAAAAAAAATCAAAACTTTACATTTTACCTTCAAAACCATTAATCGCAGCAGGAAGACAGTCTATCACTGAAGATAATCCAGAATGATGAAGATTCAAAACCACTGCACCCACAATTTCTTCACGAGTTGCCCCTTCCTTTTTTGCCATCATCGCATGCATCTGTACACCCCTTGCATTCCGATTCGCAGTTTGAATAGCAATATTAATCAACTGCTTAGTCTTACTATCTAATCCCCTTAAAGCCTTTTGAGCTTCAACAAGATCATTAAAACGAGCTGCCACATCTGGACATTCTTTCTGAAATAATTCATATGGATTTTCATTCATAAATTTTACTCTCCAATTTTTAATATTAATCTTAATTTTACAATTTATTATTTTTATAAGATAAAATATTTTAAAAAAGATTCAATCCAATCTAATGGAGTAATACTTTTAATAAAAATATTTTACAAATAAATTAGATTTTCTAAGGTGCAGTAAGAGACATAAAACAGATCTAAAAAATGAATTATTAAACATTTATTTAAATTTTAAAAGGCTCTTAACCCGCATTTATTAAATTTTTTTTATTTGATTTTTCACTTTGAAAGTAATAATTTCGTTCTTAAAAATTCCTGAAATATTTATTTGACATAACAGCAAAACTACACAACAGCACAACAGCACAACAGCACCAGCGTGCAGATAAGGGACAATATAAAGAGATTTCAGAAGCTAAAAGAACCCTTTTTTTCTATTTATCAAGACTCTAATTAACTTCATATTATTTTAATTTTAATCAAATAATTTCCAGATTTTCTCTTCTATTATTAAGATTTACGAACTGTCGTCGTTAAGTTAAGTGTGACAGATATAAATAATTTAAACCAATTTTTATGAATTGATTTTTTTTATTTTCGGTAATTCTAAAGTTTAAAAAGAAAATACTAAAAAAAAATGATACGGAAATCATAATAGAATGACAAAGAAGGGATTAATGAGAACCTAAAAAAAAATACCGGCGAAAATAATTCTTTTAATTTAAAAAAAAATGGGAGGAGTATTAAAAAAAAATATTTAAATACTCATTGGAAATTATTTGAATTGCTTTAATATCCTGTGCTAGCTATTTCTGCCGGTGCTTTGCCAGGGTCTATGAGTACCTTTGGCGTATAGCCACCACCATTACCATGGTGTTGGGAGTTATATTCTGCGTAATTCCAATCTACCCATCCGTTACCAATGTTTATTTGTACCCATGCGTGTAAGTACCAAACTGAACTGGCAGGCGCGTTGGCATAACCCATAATTCTGGCTTGTATTCCTGCAGCGTTTAACTGGTTGTATAACCATGAAGAATCCGCCCAGCAATCACCGTATCCATAATGTATTAATACACTTGCATCATCTAAGCCATTATATGTAACACCCTGAACATCCGCGAATTTTGCTTCTGCTGATCCTATAGCATTTAATACGGATTGTACATTTGAAGCTGTAGCTGTAGTGGTTATGGTTGTCCATGGTGTAACTGAAACATAATTAGGTAATCTCTGGTTAGTGCTTTGGAAGTTCAGTATTTTACTGAATGTATATATTGTGTTTTGGAAGTTAAGTATTCCAAGTGAAGTGTTTAAGGAATTGGGTGCTGTTCCTGTGGAATTAATAGTTTTTTGAACGCTCTGCGCGAGACTTAGGTAATTTGATTCAAGTATATTCCCATTTTCAACCGTTTCTGGGGGGTCGGATGGGCTTTGCACTGTTTTAATGGTTATTGGTGTGGTTAATCCTTTGTTAATGTCCAGCAAGTTTGCTGTGATTAATTGAAGGAATTGTGGCATAGTAACTTCAGTGTTAGCGATTGTAACATAATTAGGTAACCTGTGGTTGGTTTGCACAAAATTAGTTACGCTAGTTGCTGCAGTGTTAATTTGCTTACTAGTGAAACTTACACTAGCGGGTGATCCAGCAGCTTTCACAGTTGATGTTCCGTTAGTTGCTGTTATGGTTTTTGTAGTAGTAGTTGTAGTTGTCGTTTTAGTTAGGTTTGTTACATTTGTTAAATTATGACTTGTAATGGGATTTGTTTGATTAGAAGTCCCATTTGTAATATTTGTAGTGGCAAAGGCTGTGCCTGCACTAAAAGGCAATATTATAGCACTTAGCAATAATACTGCCATAATCGATTTACTCTTAATTTTACCGCCTCCATGTCCAATAAATTCTCTAAGATTCATTTAGGGAATCTTTACTGAACTTATCAACTATCACTTAATATTCACTTATAAAGGTTGCGGTTTTAAACTCGAAAAAAGGACGTTTCAGAGCTCTTTTTAAGAATTAAGACCTTTATAAAACAGATTGAAATAACATATAATCAATATATACTATTGTTTCTTTTTTTAACCAATTAAACCCCTATTTAATCATTTTTTACTTAATAATTTACATGTTACACCGTTTGCCAACGGACTTCAATCTTTAAATTCATTATTATCTATTCATTTTATTTATTTAATTTCAAAAAAACTTTAAATGATGTAATTTTAAATTTAAAGATTTTTAAAAGAATAATTTTACATTTTATTAATAGATAAATTATCTAAAAAAAAATTTAAGTTAATCTAAAATCTATAGTAAATACTTTATAAAAAAAAATTAGTAGTTAATCTTCATAAAAACCTTTTTTTATCAGTTTCAAAACTTTATCATAGCATTCATTTGCTTCTTTATCGTTTCCCATTTCTTTAAATGTATCACCTTTATTTATTAAAGTAATGGCCTCATTCTCATTAATCATTAATGCATGGTCGAATGAATTTAATGCTTCCTGTAATTCACCTAACATTCTAAGGGCAACCCCCCTATAATGCAATGAATAATAATCATCTGTAATTAACTCCAACGTCCTGTCAAAGCATTTTACCGCCTCTTCATACTCTTCAAGTTTCATTAATAAAATCCAACCCTTATTAAAAATTGGTGCAGGATTTTCAGTATCAATCTCAGAGAGTCGATCATAGCATTTTACTGCATCATCATATCTACCCAGCTCATCTAAAATCATAGCCTTATTAAACAGTGCATCACCATGCTCATCATCAATATTGAAGGCTTCATCATATGCCTCTAATGCATCCTCAGATTTATCCAATTCATCTAAAATCCAAGCTTTATTAAACCATGCTTCAGCATCCGCAGGATCCAATTCTAAAACCCGGTCATAAGCCTCCAATGCTTCCTCATACCGTTCAAGTTCCTCCAGACTATCACCTTTCTCAAACCAAACCTCACCTTTCTTAGGATTATATTCCAAGGCTTTATCATATGCATCTATAGCATCCTCATATCTCCCCAGTTCAGCTAAATTCCAACCAATATTATACCAATTTCAGCTTCAAAAGGCTCTGTTTCTAACAAATTATCAATATTATCCTGATCCATCTCTACACAATCCTCCTCATACCTTATTTCCATAAAAAATTAATTAATCAACATTCAATATCAATTATTATCGTATAATACTTTCCTAGCATAATAAATTTACTTAAAAAAAAAAATTAAGTTAACCTCCCAATTAAATAGTAATACTTTTAATAAACATATATACAAATAAAATAAATACGCTAAGGTGCAGATAAGCGACACAAAACAGATCTAAATAAGAATTATTAAACATTATTTAAGTTTTAAAAGGCTTAATAACCCAGCATTTATAAAAATTTTTTTTATTTGATTTTTCACTTTGAAAGTAATAATTTCCTTCTTAAAATTCCTGAAATATTTATTTTACTATAACTACACAACAGAACAACTACACAACTACACAACTACACAACTACACAACTACACAACTACACAACTACACAACTACACAACTACACAACTACACAACAGCACAACTACACAACAGCACAACAGCACAACAGCACAACAGCACAACTACAGGAGATATAAGGATTTCAGAGGAGACTTCTGAGAACCCATTTTTCTACTATCGGGACTTCAGTAAACTTCTCTAATAAAATTTTTTTTATTCACCTATATCGAGACGTTCCTTCAACTTTTTAACTTCCTCCCCTAATTCATCTAACTTCTGCACTTCTCTTATATTCGCATGAGTTTTACAAATATATCCTAAAGTCCTAATCCATTTAATCTTAATTTGATTAACTACTTCAATTTTTTTCCACTATGATCATAGTTTTATATAGATAAACCTACATTTTTAATCAAATAATTATACTAGACTAAAAAAAAATGAAAAAGTGATTCTAAATGACTATTAAACAATTAAAAAAAGATATTGAAGAAATTAAACACCATCTAAACGGTCAAATCCCAAATAAAAGTCAACGACTAAATCAACTATCATATCAAATTAGCCGCATTGTAACAGACAATTACCCGAAATATGGAGAAGCCATCGGAGATATAGGTGATTATTTAGCAATCACACCAGGGTTGGAGGAATCCTTTGATGAAGATGGAAACATTAAATTAGATGGAAAATTTAATTCAGACTCACCCGAAGTAATACACTATAAAAAATTTAGAATCATTTTATCAAAATCTTCGTTAAGTCTGTATCTGGACAGTTTTATTTAAATTTTGGAGCTCAGTAGTAGTATTGTTTAGTTGACTGTTATTGTTACTGCCATTAAAAGCGTTACCATTAAACCCCTTAACATAATTATTATAGGTTAATAATGCAATTATTGCAATGACTATAATGCCCCCTAAAATTAAAATAAGTTCTGCTGAGATTTGTGCAGATTCATCGATTAATATTCTCATTTGACTAGTGTCTCCGTTAGC
>Ga0255362_1000238_pt1 | contig 13612 bp, 15 predicted proteins | sample GFST75r2metaG_FD_186000 | JGI IMG/M metagenome (GOLD analysis project Ga0255362, IMG submission 186000)
TAATTGCTCTGATTTAATTAAGGAAAATCTTGATTCACTTTTTGAAAAGTTTGGTTCTAAACAAAAACAATATCGTTTGCTAATGGATAGAGAAGATCAGTGGCGTATTAGAGGTTTTACTTCTGACAGATATAATAATTATGATAATAGTATTGCATTATATCTTTCTTTACTTGCTGTACACAAATATGCCCAATCAAAAGATATATATTATTGTATTGATAGAGCATATCTAAGTGATTCATCTATTTATATATTATTTGAGCAGGAAAAACCTGTTAAAATTGATAAGGTGGGTGATGTATACTTAGGTATAGCTATTTCTAATGGTGAAATTAGAAATAGAACATTTAAATTTGATATAAGATACAAAGTTGTTAATAAAGAAAAAAAGATAGGATTTTCTGCAATACTTAATAACTCTATTTTTAGCATAATGCATAGCATGGGTATATCTAAAGTTGAGGAGTGTTTAAGTAATTTGGTTAAATTGGATGAGCACTCAGATAGTGTGATTAAATTCATTTCGGAGCTTAATTGTACAGAGCCTCTAACAGATGATGCAACATATATGTTAATAAATGATTTAATTGAACGTGTAACATCATGCAGTGATATTTCTAAAAAGACAAAAGATAGTTTTAAGCAAAATGAGCTTAACAATATTGTTAAGAATACATTAACTTTAATTGAATTTTTAGATAAGGCAAATAGTATTAAAACAGATATAGATGAGAAAATTTTTATTGAACGTATTTTTCAACAAGTAATGGAAGATTATATAAGAAGACATAATGAAGGGTAGAAAAAAATAACAAATTTTATGGAGGTAATTAATAATGGATAATGAATTGATAATAAAAGCTATTCAGATTGCAAAAGAAAATCCTGATAATTTTTCTATAAGTTTATTGCAAAGAAAACTTAAAATTGGTCATATCACTGGTGCAAAATTACTTGAAGTGTTGGAAGGTAGAAGAATAATTGGTTCATATAGTCCCAAAGAAAATTTAAGAAAAGTATTAGTAGAGTATATACATTGAAAAATTTAAGCTGACATTTTAATTATTGAAATATATGAAAAGAGTTTTAGAGTAATCTAAGGCTTTTTTTATATATAAAATATTATAACAGGGGGCGTAAGGTGGAGCAAGAGGTATTAAAAATGGCAATGCAACAGGGAATGTGGGCGGTACTATTCGTGGTACTGCTTTTTTATATTCTTAAAAAGCAAGAGGAAAGGGACAAAAAGGCTGAGGAGAGGGAGGGAAAATACCAGGAGATTATAGGGAAGCTAACAGATAAATTTAGTATATTGGAGGATGTAAAAAAGGATATTGAAGAAGTAAAAATAAAAATATTTAAGTAGGAGTGAGTTTATGAATATTATTCAATCAAATTTAACTTTTAAATCCAATATGTCATACGGAAATAGAGTAGACACAATAGTTTTGCATCACGCAGAAGCTTCAAGTTGCTCTGTGTATGATGTAGATAGTTGGCATAAGGCTAATGGATGGGCAGGTATAGGTTATCACTACTTTGTCAGAAAGGATGGTTCAATTTATACAGGTAGACCTGAGAATGCAATAGGTGCACACTGCCCTAGTGAAAATAGTCACTCAATTGGGGTATGTGCTGAGGGTGCTTACATGACAGAACAAATGCCAGTAGTACAAAAGCAAGCATTAATAGACCTAGGTAAATATATAAAAAATAAATATGGGTTAAAAATAGTAGGAGGACATAAAGAATATTATAGTACAGATTGCCCAGGTACTAATTATCCTTTAGCAGAAATCAAGGCAGCAATATTAAATGGAACTCCAGCAGTTGCACCAATTACTGCCCCACAAGCTACTGTCCAAACCCAACAGGGCAATGATACTGTTAAAACTATTCAGACCCAACTAAATACACTATTTAAGTGCAACCTTGTAGTAGACGGCGTTGATGGACCAAATACAGACAAGTGGAAAAGAGCTTTTCAGACTGCTATGGGTTTAGTGGCTGATGGAGATTGGGGACCAGCTACAGCGGGAGCAGCTACGCAAATATTAAATAGACCAGTAGATGGAGTACCTTTCCAACATTATGAATATGCTACGAGATATATACAATATCGTGTAGGTGGCTCCATTGATGGTATATTTGGAAATGGAACTAAAATCAATGTACAAAATTGGCAGGCAAAGCGTGGACTTGTGGCAGATGGAATTGTCGGTGGATCTACATGGTCAAAATTATTAGATGAAAATTGCTAGGGATTATAGAGATATAGTCCTTTTTTAATTTAAAAAAATAAAAATTTGGGGGAATATTAAATGAATACAGTAATATTAAACAGTATTGTAATACCAGTTTTGGTGGCAGGAATAGGAACTATTTTAGAGGTGGCAAGAAGACAATTAAAAACTTTCTTAGATTCAAAGCAGGAGCTTATTGCAAAACAGAAAGAGGCAGTAATACAAGCTATAGGAATAGACAAATATAATGCAGATGTTGCTACAGTAACGCAAGCAGTAAAGACCGTGGAACAGTTAGGCAAAGAGTTCGATTGGAAAGGTGAGATTAAGCATAGCAAAGTATTAGAGCTTATAGAGGGAAAGACAGGGCTTTCAGATACGGATATTTATAATACTATTAAAGCTGTTGTACTTGGTGTTAATAAATTAAAATAAAATAAAGCTTGGTGAGATTAAATTCTTGCTAAGCTTTATTTTTTTACAAAAAAGAACGCACCATTAGGCACGTTCTCAAAGGTGATATACAATAATGTATGATATTTTAAGTTATAACCAATATAGAATATTTTATACATTTATTTATTAAACTATATGGGAAAATATGAATTTATAGTAAGTACAACACAAAAACTAACATAAAATGTGAATAAATTGTTAATACGCACCAAAACGATAGTAAAAAGTCAAAAAAACATTGCAACCGAAATGACCATATAAGTGGCTTAGAAGATTTCTTATGGGAATAAATGTAAAAAAACGAGAAAATGATAGTGAAATCGCAAAAATAGCTATCGCGTTCGACAATTTTTTTATTTGCTAATCTATTAATAAAATTGATATACTTTTGTTGTTGCAACAATAAAAAATTATAATAAATATTATTATTGACATACTTAAAGAAAAGTTTTACAATTGCATTATGCGAACAGACACGAACATAATGTGAACAAAATGCAAATAACATAAATAAAAGGGGATATTAGTAATGAGGGATAAGGGTGATTATATAGAAAAACAAGCAATGATATTTGATACAATAAAAAATTATATTAAGGATAATAAAATATCGCCAACAATACGAGAACTTTGTAAAATATTAAAAATAAATTCTACATCTACAATGTGGGAACATATTAAACAATTGAAAACAGATGGATACATAAGCATGACAGATTCGTCACCTAGAAGTATTAGGATAGAAAGGAATTTTTATAAAATTGTTAAATCTGATGGATTGAGAATGGAAGTTACAGAAGACGAAATACACAACAAATGGGAAATTTCAAATAAATCGGATGAACTTGTAAAAATAGTATTTGAGGAAATTATTTTTGAAATTGAAAAGAAAATAAAAAACAATGTTTGATTGCATCCATTCAAACATTGTTTTTTATTAATACATATATAAAGGAAGGAATAAAAACAAATAGCATCTAACCTATAGAGGACAATGAAATTTCACTAATGGATGTATTAAGCTGTGAGGGCGACTCAGTAATGGAGATTGTTGAGAATAAAATTCAAGTTAAAAAATTATATGAAGAAATAGAGAACTGCCTAAAAGGAAGAGAAAAGCTAATTATTTTAATGAGATATGGTCTGCATGATGGAAATCCTAAAACTCAAAGAGAAATTGCAGCACAGCTTGGAATCTCAAGATCTTATGTGTCAAGGATAGAAAAACGAGCTCTAAAAAAACTGTTTAACCAATTAAATGTCACAAATAAATAAAAAGCTAGCATTAACATTTTAAATATAAATTAAGTGTTAGTGCTAGCTTTTTATATGTAAAAAATGCTAAAATTAGAAATAAGTTAAGAAAAATCATCTATAATAAACTTAATAAAAAACTATGAAATAATGCTTTTTAATAATTGAATACAATGCGGCACTATAATTATATTTATGATATTACTAAAGGGGGAAAGAAAAAATTGATATGGAGCTGGAAATCATTTTGTAGCTATATTAGGTAGTATATGTGTTATATTGTTGGTTTGTATCCAACTTTTTCAGATAAATAAATTTAGAAGTGGTGTATTGATTTTTATTAGTATATTTTAGTTGGTCAAGCTGCTGGTTACGGACTAAGTATTGGTTTTTTGAGAATATATTCGAGTATTGATAATGGACGTGGAAGTTCTTATAGTTTAGCAAGTACAGTAATTCCTATTATATTGGCATTTATAATAGACTTTACGTACAAAACATTTAATAAGAGAACTTTAAATAAATAAGTATCATTCTGACCCCATAATAGTCTTCGACAGTTTCTAACGAACATGTTAATATAAAAATATAAGATGGAGGTTAGAAATATGGCAAGAAGACGATTTACATTAGATGATAAAATAAAGATTATTGAAGAATTAAATAGTGGGTTAACAAATGCCCAAGTTTGCAAAAAATATGAATTATCACCATCCACACTCTCCACATTTAAGCGGCAGCTTGATGTAATTAATGCCACAGAGCCAAATGAATATAAACCTAGTGTAAAGGAAAGAGCTTTGGAAGATGAAAATCGTAAGCTTAAAGAACTCATTGGTAAAAAAGAATTAGAACTAAATATGCTTCAAGATATATTAAAAAAAAAGAAATACCTACGGTAGAGTACAAAGTATCTTTAGCTAAAATATATTCTCAAATGGGTATTAAAATATCTAGAGTATGCATGCTGCTACAAATTTCAAGATCATCTTATTATCCAGAGAAAAAGGCTATAAAAAACGATAGTGATGAAAATGCGAAGGTAGATAGACCTGTTCCTGGATTTTCCTACGGAATAAATAATTGTGTAGTAGATGATTCTGTCATCGAAACTCTTTTACATGAAGCATGTGAAAGAACCCCATTCTACGGTTATAAAAAAATCACTAAAATCCTCCGTAGGAATCATGGTTTACATATAAATGCTAAGAAGGTTTATCGCCTAGCTAAGCAATTAGGATTGCTTCTACCATACGTTAAGCATACCAAACAAGGTCATCTTGCTATCGCAAGGAACATAAAAGTTATAAATCAACTATGGCAAATAGATATAAAATATGTTAAAGCATTAAATGGGCAATTCATTATGCTTACAGATATTATTGATGTTTGTTCCAGAAAAATTGTTGGTAGGGAAATTACTAGAACTGCCACCACTGATGATGCTATTGTCGCAATAAAAAGAGCCCTTATTGAAAATAGAATTACCACGAACCCGATTCTCAGAAGTGACAATGGTCCACAATTTACTTCTATTAAATTTGAGCATTTATGTAAGACAAATAATATATATCACGAGTGCATTCCAGTAAATTCACCTAACTATAATGCACATATTGAATCTTTTCACTCATTACTTTCTAAGGAATGTATATCTTGGAATGAGGTTAAAAATTTCACTGACGGCTACAGACTTATTGATGAATATATAACATTTTATAATGAAGAAAGAATTCATGGAAGTCTGAATTACATAAGTCCAAATCAATTTATTAGGGAATCTACAAATTAGTTAGCATACGTTAGAAATTGTCCATAATAGGGGGAGCAATCCGATATTGCCTAAAGGAACACTTATTAAATTCATTTTTTGTTTGTAATATAATATTATTTTTATCTATTCCAATATAAAAAGAACTCAAATCTAAACTTAGACCTTTGCCACAAGCCTTAATATAGCTTTCTTTTAGTGTCCATAAATCATAAAAATATGATTTTTTTTCAGCACCATCTTTTTTCATAAGGTCATTATATTCTTTTTCTGCAAAAAAGGACTTTGCAATATGAAAATCAATGTTCTTCATTTGTTCAACATCAATTCCTATGTGGTAATCATCAATGCCACATACAACCCAATTTCCGGAATGAGAAAGGTTAAAATAAAGAGGTGGGGTATATTTTAAATATGGTTTTCCATAGGCATTATAGTAAAAAAATATATCTCGATTTTTGATATGTAAATTTTCATTTATTGCGACCCTAATTAAAATAGCTGCCACTAAAGATCTATCTGCATCCTCTTTTCTTATAAATTTATTTATTTTTTCCCGTCTTTCTTTGGAGACAAAAGATAATAATGCTCTAAATAGTTTAGGTGAAATACTTCTATTAATATTTACTGCATATATTTTCATCATTTTTTAAAGTCCTTTCCAAAGAGAATAATAGCTACAATTTATTTTATCATTAAATAATGAAAAACTAAAATATTTATCCAAATTTAACATAAATATATAATAAACTTAACATAATGTTAATTATTTTGTTTCATAATATAATTATATAAATATTGGTAATAAAAATCTAGATCAAACTGAAGGAGGAATATAAAAATGTATGTTAATCAGATGAACTTAGCAGATATCAAGACACAAGTATATGAACTTATATCAGAAATAACTGGACATAAAACTCAAGACCTAGATTGCGAAATGTTTCTTGAAAGTGACTTAGGGATTGATTCAATTAAGATGGTAACACTTATGAACCAGCTAATCAAACTTGTACCTGAAGAGCAAATGGATGATTTTACAACAATATATCCTGTAACAAATTTGATGTCATTGCAAACAATAGGTGAAATTGTGTTTATGTTTGATGAATTTTACAATACAAATTCCTTAGGTGCAAATGAAAGTGAAGAGTTAGTAATTTTAAATTCTCAATATCCATTTTTAGTATCCTATTGGTCAGTAGGAACCTTAACTATTTGTTCCGGAATAAAAATACAGGGTCCCCTATTTTTAAATCACTTACAAGATAGTTGGATGGAATTAGTAAAAAGACATCCTAGTCTATGTTCTGAGTTTATAGCGGATGAAGGTGCAAAAAATTTTACAGACTACAAACTCAAGGCATATAAAAATCCTATATTACCTAAAATTCAAGTACTGGATGTAAAAAATTTGACTGAAGAAGATAAAAATATAACAATAAAACAAACCATGGAAGATATTCTTAATAAACATTTTGATATTTTTAAATTTCCACTTCATAAATTTATGATTATCCAAATAAGCAGTTATGAATATGAGTTAATATTAGCAAATAACCATTTGGTTTCAGATGGACTAGGAAATCAGCAAATACTTAGAGAGATACTTGAGATTTATTCAGCAAAAATACAGGAGATAAATGTTAATTCTCAAGAGGCATTATCAATATCGGATTATAATAAAGTGGTTTCTGAAATTAATAATTGGAATAATTCTGAAGAAAACAAAAACTTAGAAAGATATGTACAGGCTTATGGGAAAACAAAATATAAATTTAATCCTTTTAGAAATAACAATGTGAATAACGATTTAGCAGTGGTAAAGACACAAAAATATTGGGTAAACGAAACTATTACCAATCTTCTTTTAGAAAAATCAAAAGTATGGAGAGTTTCTTTATTCACGCTTATAGTAGCTTCATATCTAAAATCTATAGCAGAGCTGGATAAACAAAATGAACAAATAATCTTAAACTTACCCACTGGAGGTAAAGTATATCCCAGCATTGATGCAACAGGAATTATAGGGTGTTTTGCACAAAATATGTCACTAAACTTTAATTTAAAAGGTAATGATGAAAACTGGATGGCACTGGTGAGAAATGTTGATGAGGAAATAAAAGATAAAATATCAGAAGGAATAGATAGGGCGCAAACATATAGCACAGCTATAATGGCTAAAAAACAGGATATGCTTGAAGAGGGAAAGATGACAAATATAGCAGCTGCTATTGTGCGTTCCAGTTTAAAATCGAATTTATATCTTTCTTTTGTCGGTAATACTAAGTTAAAAGAGCAATATGGAGAATTAAAAATAATTGATTATGAAGCATATACATCAACTAATGCGGGGACTATAGATAATCTTATTGAAATATTTCATAATAAAATAATAATAACATCAAATTATGATAGTTTGCATTTTCATGAGGATAATATTAATTCATTGATTGAAATATTCATAGATAACCTTACTTCTCTTGCAAACTATCCAATAGAAATAAAAGATAATACACTAAAATTAGAAATTTCAAAAGATAAAATATTAATTGAAGAACTAATAAAGGCAGCTGAGGAGGTTTGCTGTACAACTATTTCAAAAGAGGATGTACATAAGGATTTGGAGCTGGATTTTGGGGTTGATTCTTTACAGCTTATTCGTATAATAACAAGATTATCCAAGGTTCATAAAAAAATTGATAAGAATTCTCTTTTTAGATGCAGAACTTTAAATGAAATGGCATCAGTAATTGGAAAAATTGATAGCGATAATAAAGATCAGATGATAACCGAGCTCTATTCACAGGACAAAGAACAAATTCCCTATATGCAAATTGTAAAACAGTGTAAAGCAACCCCCGATTTGGTAGCTATCATGTATGGTGATGAAACTATAACATACAAGGAATTAGATAGTATATCAAACAAAGTGGCTAATTATTTGAAAAATCAAGGCATTAAAAGGGGATCCATTGTTGGAATAATGGTATTTCCAGGGCCTATGATGTTAATAGGTATGATTGGCATTATGAAAGCAGGTGGGGCCTATGTACCAGTAGATCCTGCTTATCCTACTGAACGTATTAAATATATAATTAATAGTGCAGGTATAGAAGCTCTGCTTACTGAACATGCTTTAGAAAAACAGATGGGTGAATTAATAAAAGAAGATTTTTCAATAAAAATTCTTATGTATTTAGACTATGGTACTGTTTTGAATTCAATACATAGTTACAAACAGGTATCAAAGGAACAATGGATAGATATTTCTGATATGGACCCTGAATATATAAATTCACCGGATGATTTAATGACAATTTTATATACTTCAGGTTCAACAGGAAATCCTAAGGGCGTTATGCTTGGACACAGGGGTTATATGAATAATTTAAAATGGCATCAGGATACTTTTAAACTTAAATCAGGAGAACGTGTAGCACAAAAGACATCTTGCTGTTTTGATATTTCTGTTTTGGAGCTTTTCTGGCCTTTAATGTATGGAGGTATAGTATGTCCTGTTAGAAATGACATTGTAAAAAATCCATGGGGTTTAGCCAAGTGGTTAATCTATGCAAAGATAAATATAATGCATTTTGTACCTTCATTGTTTGGTGAATTTGTAAATGCATTAGAAGATGATGATTATAATTTTAATGATTTAAGATGGCTGATTTTCAGTGGTGAGGTCCTCCCTATGCCACCAATTCAAAAATGGATAGACAAGCATGGTTTGTCCATAGGGTTTGCAAATCTTTATGGACCTACAGAGGCATCCATTCATGTTACTTGCCACATAATTGACAAAAGACCTGGTGCTAATGGAGAAAGTAGCATTCCAATAGGAAAACCAATCACAAATGTATTTATAAAAAATCTAGATGAAAAAATGAATGAACTTCCAGATGGAGAAATAGGGGAGCTTTGGATTGGTGGTATTCAGATAGCAAAAGGGTATAAAAATAATATACAAAAAACAGAGGAAGTTTTTAAACCTAATCCATTCAAGGAGGTTCCAGGGCATTATTTATATAGAACTGGGGACTTAACAACAAGACGATCAGATGGAAGTTATGAATATCTTGGACGAATGGATAATCAGGTAAAAATAAGGGGATTTAGAGTAGAACTTGGAGAAATTGAGGCGGTACTCGGATGTCATCCTTTTGTAAATGAAGTGGCTGTGATTGCGGTTGATTATGGTGAGGGTCAAAAACAGTTAATCGCATGGCTCTCAGGAACTAAAGTAAATGATAGTGAACTAAAAGAATTTATATCAAAAAAACTGGCTTATTATATGATTCCTCATCATTTTCAGTGGATACATGTTTTACCAAAAACACCCAATGGAAAGCTTGATAGGAAAGCTTTGAATAAACTATCTCAAAAAAAGCTTAAGGGAAATAGTATTGATGACTTTAAATCAAAAGATTTTGAATCAAAGGACTTAGAAATAAATTAAATGTCCTTAGCACCTGCACAAAGCTTTTTAATGGGCTATTTTGATTATCCATACCAAAGGACTGGATATACAAGATTTTTGTATAGGCAGCCTCTAGATTATGACATGTTTAATAAAGCGCTTACAGTAGTAACTAATAGCCGGGATGTTATAAGAAGTGTATTAGTTAGCAAAGAAGGAAAGTGGTTGTTATAAAGGTGAGTAACTCTATTTATGATATTTCTGTAATTGGTCATCACCTTATGTCTGATCTTATAACAAATCAATTGTTGTTTAAGGATATGTGGGAAATCTATGGGAAGCTGATTTTAGGAAATAATACAAAGGAATCCGCTAAATTAGAAACTTTTACTTTAGATAAATCGGAGACAGTTCATAAGATTACAAGTGGGATGGATGGTGTTCCATTTAAAGGTATAAGTTATGATTTAGTTTCTGATAAATTACCTCATACATGGACAATCAAAATAAATAGAACATGGTTAGATATTAATAAATAAGCCAATGATATTAAAAGTGTCATTGGTTTATGTTATAATTTTTTTGAGTTAAGGCTGTGTATTAAGTGAAGAATTTATAGCTAATTATGGGAAAGAATATATTCAAACAAATTTATTTAATAAGATTAGGCTATAAGATATATTTTAAAATCATAGGATTTACAGCACAAATAATTCAACATGAAATGGATCATTTTGAAGGTGTAATAATCTAATTGAATAATTAAAATGGTAATTATTATAAAAAAGGTTACTACTTGAATATAATATAAAATATATGGTGAAATTTATCTAAAAATTATTTTTTGTGACAAAGTAATATGGAGTTTAAAGTAATGGTATTTTATTGACTTGGTACCCTATGATTCTGAGTTTGGAAGTAGAGCGTCAAATAGTAAACTATTGTACATTTACAGCATTTTAATAAAGAAGCTATTATAATCCAATACATATAAAAGATAAAAAAATTGTTAATGATGGAGCGAATTCAAATGAAAATTGTAATTATCGGATGTCCAGGAGCAGGGAAATCAGTGTTAACTAAGAGAATTAATGAGTTTTTGTGTTATCCAGTTATGCATTTAGATAAGGTCTACCATACTAGTGGCAAATTACATATAACAAGAGAAGAATTGGTTAGAGAAATAAATGACTTTGAAAACAGATATGATAAGTGGATTATTGATGGCAATTATATATCTACCCTTGAAATGAGAGTTCAATTAGCTGATACAATAATAGTATTAAATATATCCTCTGCTATATGCTTGATAAATGCATATAGCAGAGCAGAAGAATATATTAAACAAGGGATAAATAGAGATGATATGGCTGAAGGTTTTGATGGAACTATTACGGAAGAATTTGGTAGTTTTATTGAAAACTTTGACAAAGATACTATGCCTAAAATCAAAGATATATTGACAATTTATAGTGATAAAAACGTTAAAATTATAAACAATTATAGAGAGTTAGAAGAGTTTATAGATTACTTAAAAAAACATAATAAAATATATTAATAAGCATTAACTTATAAATATATTTTTTAGCAAAAACTATGATTAGATTAGTGGACAATTTTCTTAAATTATGACATAATACCTAAATGAATAATGGGATGTTTTATTTATTAGAATGAGATAGGAGAGTAACAGTAAATTAAGGGCATGGCGATATTTGATGTTAATATTAATATATGAGGAGGTATTTTATGTACAAGAAAGAGGAAAACGAAATAGGAACAATTACAAAGACGATTGAAACAGAGGTGGTAGTCTGTGGAGGTGGTACCGCTGGTATTATTACAGCGCTAACAGCCGCAGAAAATAATGCTAAAGTTATTTTGCTTGAAAAGGGAAATAATTGTTATCCACCACGTACTTTTATTGGAGCAATAGGTTCAAAAGTACAGAAGGAACATGGAGTAGAAATAGATAGAAATAAAATTGTAAATGAATTATGTCGTCATACCTGTTATAGGGTAGATCAAAGATTAATTAATCTTTGGGCAGATGAAAGTGGAGAGATGATGGATTGGTTGTGCAACATAATGACAGATAATGGTATGAAAGTCACACTTGAAACCGATATAAATAATAATATGAATATAAGAGAGTGGTCAACCTGCCATAGTTTTTATAATGATAATTCAGAAGATAAAAGAAAGCCTGTAAAAATACTTGAAGAAAGAATGAAAGCACATGGAGTTAATATAATGACAAGAACCCCAATGATTCAGTTGACAACTGATGATGATAAAGTATCAGGCGTTATTGCTAAAAATTCAGATGGAGAATATATTCAAATAAATGCAAGTAAGGGAGTTGTTCTTGCCACAGGTGGTTATTCTAATAATATGGAAATGTTAAAGGAATTAAATCCAATTGCTGCATCTAATATAACTTCACTTCCATTAACACAAGGTGTAACAGGTGATGGAATTAAAGCTGCTAAAGAAATAGGAGCTGAAATGGATCCTATTTCCACAGTAATGATTTTTGATCGTGAAGCAGTAAAACCAGGAAAAGTAGCAGGAGAACCATTTGAAGGTAAAATGTTTTGGTTAGGTAGTCAGCCATTCCTCAAGGTAAATAAATTAGGTGAGCGTTATACAAATGAATCAGTTCCATATGATTTTTGTATACATGCTGCTAGTATGCAGCCAGGTAAAGTGTGGTGCTCTATATTCGATTCAAATTGGAGGAAAGACGTACTTGAATTTCATACAATTGGTTGTTCACGAGTTGTACTTCCAGAAGATAATGAAAAATATCCATGCAACTTTAATATGAAAATTATAGAAGGAAGGAATGGAGAATTGTTAAAAGCTGGTTATATGCAACAGGCGAATACAATTGAAGAACTTGCTGAAAAATTAATGCTTCCTCCTCAAACATTAAAGACAAACATATATCGTTATAATGAATTATGTGAAAAGGGTGAAGATAAAGATTTCGGAAAGATATCTTTTCGTATGAGACCTGTTGTTAAGGCACCATTTTATGGCATAACAGTAGGTGGTAATTTATTATGTACATTAGATGGCTTGAGAATTAATATAAATATGCAGGTATTAGATAAAAATATGGAACCAATTAAAGGACTATTTGCAGTTGGAAACGATAGTGGCGGCTTCTTTGCATATTCGTATCCAGAACTAGCTCCAGGAGTTGCAGCAGGCAGATCTATGACATTTGGTCGCCATGTAGGTGAATATTTAGCGGATTTGTAACTCATATTGCGCACAATAGATTTCATAAAATTTATATTTCAACGTTTAATCCCATATTATGAAGAAATAGAGAACTGCCTAAAAGGAAGAGAAAAGCTAATTATTTTAATGAGATATGGTCTGCATGATGGAAATCCTAAAACTCAAAGAGAAATTGCAGCACAGCTTGGAATATCAAGATCTTATGTATCA
>Ga0255362_1000240_pt1 | contig 13427 bp, 14 predicted proteins | sample GFST75r2metaG_FD_186000 | JGI IMG/M metagenome (GOLD analysis project Ga0255362, IMG submission 186000)
CTTGTTTGCATTTATAATTCAGGTTCCAACAAATTTACTTATTAAAAAATTAAAGTTAAAAAACTATATTGCTGCTCTTATTACAACAACGATTTTTTCTTTGACTATTATTTTGATTATGGTATTTATAATCGCCTCTATAACTAATGAAGGAATTACTTTGGCTAAAAATGCTCAGACATATGTTGTTCAAGCATCTCCAAAGGTAAATAATTTAGTAGATAGCTTACAGAAAATTTATAAAAACCTGGATCCTTCAATAGCAAATACTATAGAGCAAAATCTTTCTAGTTATATTACAAAAACATTAAGTACTACTGTGGATATATCTGGAAAATTAATGACTTATATAGTAAATTTAATATCATCTATACCTTACGTAGTTATGGTTATAATATTCACTTTTATCTCCACCTACTTTTTTACAAGAGATCTTTCTAATGCTAAACATAAATTTAAAGACTCTTTACCTTCGGATAAAAGTGATAAAATTCTTGATATAATTACTCATGTTAAGAAAATGTTTTTTAATTACTTTTTGTCAGAACTAATTATAATAGGTATTACTCTTGTGGAAACACTAATTGCTTATTCAATACTTGGGGTAAATTATATAATTTTATTATCCTTAATCACTGCTATTTGTGATTTTTTACCAATAGTGGGCATAGCAATTATATATTTCCCTGCAGCACTTATCTACCTTTTAATGGGCAATTATTTTACTGCTATAGGTCTTGTAATTGCCTATGTTGTAATTTCAATAATAAGGCAGATTATTGAACCTAAAATTGTTTCATCCACAATGGGTATACACCCTGTTGCCGCATTAGCAGCATTATTTATTGGACTACAAGCTGGTGGAGTTATGGGCATAATATTCTGCATGTTCTATGTACTCATTTTTAATATGCTTAAGAATATAGAAATATTATAGTATAAAAAACCTCCTTTTAGGTGAAAATTACAAAAAAGGAGGTTTTTTTATGATTGATAAAACAATAATTAATTCCAATGAAACAAGATCTATTTTCATACTTACAGATATATTATCAGAAGAATTTTCATTAGTACTAAAAGAAGACAGACCAATTGTATTTCTATGCATCGGTACAGATAGATCTACTGGTGATTCCTTAGGACCTCTTGTAGGCGATAAACTAACTTTACTTTTAAGAAATAAAATATTTTCCTATGGAAATCTAAAATCTCCTGTACATGCTAAAAACTTAACTAACACTCTAAATGAAATAAAAAAAACATACAATAATCCGTACATAATAGCTATAGATGCCTGTCTAGGTAGTAATCAAAGTGTAGGTAATATAATAATAGAAAGTAAGCCTCTTTTCCCTGGTGCAGCAATGCATAAACTCCTTCCACCTGTTGGTGATTTAAGTATTACTGGTGTTGTGAATATTTCTGGAACATTAGAATTTATTGTTCTGCAAAATACAAGACTTTTTACTGTTATGCAACTTGCTGATATTATTTCAAAGGGAATCTACCACTCCATAATTAAAACTCTAAATTTCAAAAAAATTTCCTCTATCTAATTTAATCCTTTGAATTTTATATTAATGATTTAACTTTTTATTTTGTTTTTTAATTTATAAAACTTGTTTGAATGAGAATTTTCACTTATGAGAAGTTAAAAAATTGATGTATAAAGTCTGTTCTTTAGTATATATTCTATTTCATCTATACTTTTACTACCTATGTCGATTATTAACATACCATCTTTTTTTATGCTATTTTCACAACCAATATGATTTAATCCTCCATTTTTCAAATCACATATAAGTGCATCACAATCATTATTTGAATTTATAGTTACGATTGTATAACCTCTTTTTTTTAATTCCTCACTTACATACCTAAGTTCATCTGAAACACATATTTTCATATAAAAAACCTCCCTTGGCATATTATTTCCATAGAGAGGTTTTTATATTCATTTTATCCTATTTTTTCAATAGCATTATTTAATACTGTATTTTCTTCGACAGACAACTCATATCTTGATATCCCTTTATCAACTGGTTTTGCATATGTTGTGCTCTCATTTCTTCCATAAATACTTGTAATAACTACACCATCTTTATTATTATCAAGCATTGCTATTGAAAAGCTTAAATCACTTCCAACATTCTCAAAAGCTTTAAACCGTAAAACTGAAATGTTTTGCAAACATTTATCAACTTTTTCATGTATATCAGAATATAATTTTTTTATTTCTTCTGATTCTTCAGTTGTCTTTTCCACTCTATCCATATATGAGGATATTAATTCTTCAAGATTAGTATTATCTATACCCCTTGTGAGCTTTTTAAGTCTGACTTCAACTCTATCAATTGATTTGCCATAAATTATTATAATTATAAACAATATAATAACAAGTAAAATCAGTGCTGCTACTATGTATATACTATAGGCATTATAAATTTCCATTATATTTTGCATCTAGATTCTTCCTTTCATAATTACGCTATGTTCCACGTGAAACATTTACAATTTTAGTATTTCAAGTATTCTTTGCAAATCATCATTGGAGTAATATTCTATTTCGATTTTTCCTTTGTTATTTTTACTTTTCAAATTTACCTTCGTACCAAATACTCCTTCTAATCTATCACGTATATCCTTGATATATCCTGCAAATTTTTCATCCACATCTTCTTTAATCACGTCTTCTTTTTTTTCTTGTAATCTTTTAATTAGTCTCTCTGTTTCCCTTACACTAAGGCTTTCATCTATTATTTGCTGTGCTAACTTATATTGAAGCTCATTATCATCAATTCCTAAAAGTGTTCTAGCATGTCCTTCTGAAATTATACCATCCATTAAATACGCTTGAACTCTTCCATCTAAATTTAATAATCTAATACAATTTGTGATTACAGTTCTTGATTTCCCCACTTTTTTCCCTAACTCCTCTTGAGTTAGATTAAATTCTCCAAGTAGTTTTTTATATGCTAATGCCTCTTCAATTGGATTTAAATCCTCTCTTTGAATATTTTCTATTAATGAAACCTCAAGTAGTTCTTTATCTGTTAATTCCATTATTACTGCAGGTATATCAGAAAGCCCAATGCTCTTTGCAGCTCTCCATCGCCTTTCTCCAGCGACAATTACATAATTATCATCCTTTTTCATTAAAACAAGAGGTTGAATAATTCCATGTTCCTTTATTGATTCAGCTAAATTTTTTATTTTTTCATCATCAAAATTTTTTCGTGGTTGGTCTGTATTTGCTTTAATCAAATTAATTGATATGAGATTCACACTACTATTTCTAGCTTCCTCCACATTATTTTGATTGATTAATGCTCCAAGACCTCTACCTAATCCACCTTTTTTATTCATACTTTAATCACCTCTTTTGTCTCATTAAAAACTCTTCAGCTAGCTCTCTGTAACACTCCGCACCCTTACATTTCTCATCATAAAGCAAAATTGGTAATCCAAAACTTGGTGCTTCCGCAAGCCTAATGTTTCTTGGAATAGTGGTTTTATAAATTTTTTCACCAAAGTATTTATTTACCTCATTATAAACCTCGTTTGAAAGTTTTGTTCTGTTACTATACATAGTTAGGACTACTCCTTCTACAGCAAGGTTTTTATTTAATGATTTATTAACTAAATGAATTGTATTAATAAGCTGTCCAACCCCTTCTAATGCATAAAATTCAGCTTGTATTGGAATCAACACACTATCTGATGCACATAACGCATTAATTGTTAAAAGCCCTAGAGATGGTGGACAGTCTATAAATATATAATCATATTCATTTTCAACTTCTTTAATTTTATCTTTTAATATAGATTCTCTATTTTTAATATCAATTATTTCAACTTCTGCTCCTGCTAGTTCTAAAGTTGATGGAGCTATAAAGAAATTATCAATAATTTCTGATTTAATTATAATATCCTGTAATTTTTGATCTGTGGTAATAACATCATACATTGATTCTTGTATTGTTGTTTTATCAAATCCTAATCCACTTGTAGTATTTCCTTGCGGATCAATGTCTATAGTCAATATTTTATAACCCTGCATTGCTAAATATGAACATAGATTTATGTTGGTTGTAGTTTTACCAACCCCACCTTTTTGATTGAATATGCTCACTACTTTCATTTAATTTCACCTCTTTCCATTAATGTCTATCTTATTTTAGCAGATATAATATAAAATAATACAACAAGATTTTATTATTTCATATTATCATTATAATATGATACCTAAACTTTATAAATAGATTTTACAAAACATTTATAATAAACTTTAATTTTTCATAACTTTAACTACAAATATATGAATTTTCATAAAAAATAGACTCACATAAAATGTGAGTCTATTTTTTCTTTGTTCCACGTGAAACATTTTTTTTAGGTATCTTAATTGTAACTTCAATAAATTCTTCTAATTCACGTGATCTATAGTTAGCATCTATTCCATACTTATCAAATACCTGTTTAATTGTATTAATATAAATTTTAGGACTAAAAATTCCTTTTATTCGTTTTGTTCCATCTGATGCTATATCTACATTAGCAATTTTAAATAATTCTCTTTCAACTAATTCTTCAGTCTTTTTAACGTTTAATTCCTGCTTTATTATTAATTTTAAGACTTTTTTCTGTAGCCTTAAATTGGGCAATTTCAATAATGCTCTAGCATGTCTCTCAGTTAATGCATTTTTCAAGATAAATTTTCTAAGTTCACTATCAAGTTTCAATACCCTTATCTTATTTGCTACTGTTGATTGCTTTTTACCAATACTTAATGCAAGCTTTTCTTGGGTATATCCATGTTCTTTAATAAGATTGTAATAAGCCTCTGCCTCTTCTATAAAATTTAAATCTTCCCTTTGAAGATTCTCAAGAAGCGCAATAGCAGCTGAGTCCTTGTCAGAAATATCTACCACTATCGCTGGAACAGATTTCAACCCAGCAATTTTTGCTGCTCTTAGTCTTCTTTCACCAGCCACAAGTTCATATTTTCCCTCAATGTCTTTTCTAACTGATAATGGTTGTATTATACCATAATTTTTTATTGATTGCGCTAGCTCATTAAGTGCTCCTTCATCAAAAAACTTTCTTGGCTGATACGCATTAGCATAAACACAATCTGTTGGTATATATAGTATATCCTCACTAATCATAGTAGAAACCATCCCTCATATATATTTCATTAGGCAGGTGAAATGGAATAACTTAGAATACTTACTAGTTATTTTTTCAAGATGCCCTAACCTATATTTTTCTTCATTAAAAGATAAAATCCTTCTTTTTAACAATAATTTAATAAACTTATTTATTTCAATGGCTTTTTTGTAACCATACCAGCTTTCCTTGGATATTTTATATCTGTTGATTTCATCTTCTTTATTATAACTAAATTATGATTCATTTCACTATCTTCCATATCTACTTTTATAACTTCTTGTATTCTACCGCCTAAAGTACCTATAGCATTTTTTGAATCTTTAAGCTCCTGTTCAATACTTGGACCTTTAAGAGCCAAAAAATATCCTCCAACTTTTACATATGGCATACAAAACTCACTTAGTACTGTCATATTAGCCACAGCCCTTGAGGTTGCTATATCAAATTTTTCTCTATACTCTTTATCTTTAGCAAAATCTTCTGCTCTACCGTGAATTGCCTTAATATCCTTCAAATCTAGTTCTTTTATCACTTCATTAAGAAAGTTTATTCTTTTATTTAATGAATCAAGAAGTACAACTTCTATACCACTATTAACTATTTTTATTGGTATGCCAGGAAATCCAGCACCTGTACCCACATCAATAATATTCTTTGCATCTTTTAAAAACTTAAAATTAAAGGATTTTATAGAATCAATAAAATGTTTTTGGATTATCTCCGAATCATCTGTTATAGCTGTAAGATTAATTTTTTTATTCCATTCCTGTATCATTTCTTTATATTTAATAAATTTATTGTATTTATTTTCATCAAAGGTTAACCCTACTTTTCCACATGCCTTGCTCATTGCATCAAAATATATCATTTTTCCTCCTTTAAGTTATATTATTACTGCTTGTTGTTATATATTTGCATTAATGTATGTCACTGTGCTATTCTAAAGTATTGCTCTAAATATATCATTAAAACTGATATATCTGCAGGTGAAACTCCTGAAATTCGTGATGCCTGACCTAAATTAGCCGGTCTCAATTTATCCATCTTCTGAATTGCTTCTACTCTTAAGCCTCTAACCATATTAAAGTCTATATCATCAGGTATAACTCTACTTTCAAATTTTTTGAACTGACCCACCTGCTCTATTTGCTTAGAAATATATCCCTCGTACTTAGTCATAATTTCAACTTCATCAGTTATATGCTTTAATAAATCGGGTCTTTCTTTATCTAAACCTGCTAAAATATTGTAGTTAAGCTCCGGTCTTTTTATAAGTTCGTATAAGCTAACCGGTTTTTTTAATGGTGTTGAATCCAAAGTAACAAGGAAATCATTCACTTCAACTTTGTTAGTAATTTGAAGCTTCTTTAATCTATATATTTCATCTTCAATAGCTTTTTTTCTACTCGTGAAACTATTGTATCTTAGGTCAGTAACTAATCCTACTTTTCTACCCATGTCAGTTAACCTTAAATCAGCATTATCCTGTCTAAGTAGAAGCCTATACTCTGCACGAGACGTCATCATTCTATAAGGTTCGTTTGTACCTTTAGTCACTAAATCATCAATTAACACACCAATATAAGCATCTGATCTACTTAACACTAGAGGTTCTTTATTCATTACCTTTAATGCGGCATTAATTCCTGCCATAAGACCTTGGCTTGCAGCTTCCTCATACCCTGAACTTCCATTTAATTGCCCCGCACCAAATAATCCTTGTATTTTTTTGAATTCTAGAGATAACTTTAATTGAATCGGATCAATACAATCATATTCAATAGCATATGCAGTTCTTAGTATTTCCGCATTCTCAAGTCCAGTTACCGTTCTAAGCATCTTTAATTGAACTTCCTCAGGAAGAGAACTAGACATTCCCCCAACGTACATTTCATTGGTATTTTCGCCCTCTGGTTCAATAAATATTTGATGCTGGTTTTTATCTGGAAATCTCATAACTTTATCTTCAATAGACGGACAATATCTTGGTCCAATACTTTTAAGGGTTCCATTATACAATGGTGACCTGTCTATATTTTCTCTAATTACATTATGAGTCTCCTCATTAGTATAAGTTAGATAACAAAGTACTTGTTCTCTTTCTATCTTTTCGCTTATAAATGAAAATGGAGTAAGTACCTCATCCCCTGGCTGCTCTATCATCTTGGAAAAATCCACTGACCTTTTATTTACTCTAGCTGGAGTACCTGTCTTAAAACGTCTAAGTTCTATACCTGCATCTATAAGGCTTTGTGATAATTCATTTGCCGGAAATAGTCCGCTAGGTCCGCCACTATAATTTACTTCTCCAATGATTATTCTTGCTTTAAGATATGTTCCCGTGGCTAAAACGACAGCTTTAGCATGAAAATAAGCACCATTTTTAGTAAGAACCCCTTTGACTTTTTCACCATCCATATCAATACTAATAACTTCTATCTGTTTTATATATAAATTATCTTGATTTTCTAGCACATATTTCATTCTTTCTGAATATCTTTTTTTATCAGCTTGTGCTCTTAAAGAATGAACTGCTGGTCCTTTTGATAAATTAAGCATCTTTGATTGGGTAAAGGTATGATCAATATTTACACCCATTTCTCCACCCAATGCATCAATTTCCCTAACCAAATGTCCTTTGGCAGTTCCTCCTACATTGGGATTACAAGGCATCATTGCTATACTATCTAAATTCATTGTGCATACTAATGTTTTTGCTCCCATTCTAGCTGATGCCAGTGCTGCCTCGCATCCCGCATGTCCAGCTCCAATTACTATTACATCAAAACTATCACTATCATATTTAATCATAACATTCACCTACTTCCCTAAACAAAAATTTTTGAATATTTTATCAATGAGATCTTCTTCTAATGTATCTCCAGTAACCTCACCTAAAGCGTACCAAGCATTTCTTACGTCTATTGAAGCTAAATCAATTGCTTGTGTGTTTTTTAGTGCTGTTAATGAATCAATTAGACTACTTTTTGCTTTTATTAATGCAGCTTTATGCCTAGTATTTGTAATAATATAATCATTTAATTTAATATCACCTTTAAAAAATAGATTTTTTATTTTATTTTTTAATTCAACTATACCAAGAGCATTTTTTGCTGAAATTTCAATTATAAATTCAGGATTAATATCTTTTATACTCTTTTCGTCTATTTTTCTAGGTAAATCTATTTTGTTTAATAAAACAATATACTTTTTATTCTTTATATACTCAATTATCTCTAAATCTTTTTCATCTAAAGCGGAGCTGGAATCCAACATGAATACTATTAAATCAGCTTCTTCTATCTTTTGTTTTGACTTTTCAACACCAATTTTTTCTATTATATCCTCTGTTTCACGTATTCCTGCAGTATCCATTATATTTATTGGTATACCATCAATATTTATATATTCTTCAATAACGTCTCTTGTTGTTCCTGCAACATCTGTGACAATTGCTCGATTTTCTTCTAATAATACATTTAGAAGTGAAGATTTCCCAACATTGGGCTTACCAACAATTGCAGTTTTTAGGCCTTCTCTCAATATTTTACCTTCATCTGCAGTTAAAATAAGTTTTGTGATTTTATCTAAAACGACTTCAAGTACCGCCGTGGTCTTTTCAGATGTCATTTCTTCTAAATCATCCTCAGGATAATCAACAGTAGCCTCTATATGAGCAATGATTTCTAATAGTTCATCCCTCAGAATATTTATCTCTTTGGACACCCTACCTTCTGCTTGCATAACAGCAGCTTTCATACTTGCTTCTGTTTTTGCTGTTATTATATCCATTACTGCCTCTGCCTCACTAAGATCTATTCTTCCATTTAAAAATGCTCTCTTAGTAAATTCACCTGCCTCAGCAATTCTAGCTCCACACTTTAAAATTTCTTCTAAAATTCTACTTGTAACAAAGATCCCACCATGGCAATTAACCTCAACAGTATCTTCAGCAGTGAAACTTTTGGGACCTTTCATAAAACTAATTATTACTTCATCAATAATACTACCGTTATTTGAATCTATTAAATTTCCATAACGCATGCTATATGGTTTTATATCCAAAATATTTTTTCCGTTTTTGGCCCTGAAAATTTTATTTACAATCTCTAATGAATTACTTCCGGAAACTCTTATTATCGAAACTCCACTTTCCCCTATTGCAGTGGCTATTGCTGCTATAGTATCAAATTCTTTCATATTATTTATGGTAAGAAATTCTTACCAACTCCCTCCTCTTTTCATTTTAATCTCATAACAAGTAAAAAGAAAGCCATTAGGCTTTCTTTAAATCAATTACTACATATCTACGAGGTTCGTCACCTTCACTGTAGGTTCTAACGTATTTATCACTTTGTAGTGCTGAATGAATTATTCTTCTTTCATAAGGGTTCATAGGCTCCAGTCTCATAAGTTTACTTGTTTTTTTAACTCTATGAGACATCCTCACTGCTAATCTTTTTAATGTTTCTTCTCTTTTATCTCTATAGTTTTCAGCATCAAGTACAACTCTTTTATATTGTCCATCTTGACCTTTATTTACAACTAAATTAACAAGATATTGAATAGAATCTAAAGTCTCACCCCTATATCCAATTAAAATACCCATACTAGAACCTTTAAGTTCAATTTTAAGTACATTGTTATTTTCATTTATGTCTATTTCTGCTTCTATTTTCATATTTTCAAGAATACTTGATAAAAAGGCTCTTGCCTCTTCACAATAATCTTTACTTACCGTTACTGATATTTTGGCAGGTCTTTTTCTTATAAAACTTAAAATTCCTTTACTACCTTCATCAATAACTTGAATTTGAACCCTATTTTCATCAACACCAAGTTCACTAAGTGCATTCTCTTTTGCTTCATCAATAGTTTTGCCTACAAATTCCATACATTTCATAACGTAAGACACCCCCTTTGCAGGTTAAATCTAGTTATTATTAGATATTCTCTTTTTGTATTTATCCTTCTTATTTGTTTTGTTTTCTGAAGAATCTGCATCCCCACTAGTTTTATTATTGTTACTATTATCATCATCTTCATCATCCATTTTCCTAGAAAGCGTAAGCATAACAATTCTTGTTTGCACCATTTGTATTAAATTACCGATGGTCCAATAAAGAACTAATGCAGCATTGAATCTCATACTCATAAATAAAAATACTCCGGACATAATTAAATTCATGCTTTGTGATTGCTTTGCTTGAGCTTTATCCGAATTGTTTGCTGTCATAAGCATTCCAGAAACATATGTAGTTATCCCTGAAAAAATAGGCAATATTAATGATGTCCAATCTTTAAAACTGGCAATCTTAGACAAATCATGAATCCATAAAAATCCAACGCCTTTAATGCCCGTTAATGTAGAGAATACGAAATATAATGCAATCAATATAGGATATTGAAGTATAAGTGGTAAACATCCTCCGAAAGGATTAACCCCTTTTTCCTTATATAACTTCGAAGTTTCTTCCTGAAGCTTTTTGGGGTCACTCTTATACTTAGTCTGAAGTTTTTTTACCTCTGGGGCAATTCTTGTCATTAGAAACGAAGATTTTAACTGTTTATAGTTAAACGGAAATAGTATCATCCTTATTATAATTGTAAGAATGATTATTGATAACCCATATGAGATATTTTTATTGGGTACAATACCTAAAATACCATTATTTATAGCGTTAAAAAAGCTAATGAACATATTATTTAAGAAAGGGATTTTCAATATTATATCCTCCTATATTTTATTTAACCGGATCATATCCGCCTTTATTAAAAGGGTTACACCTAAAGATTCTCCAAATTGCCATAAAACTACCCTTTACTGCCCCGTATTTTTCTATTGCTTCAATTGCATATTGGGAACAGGTGGGATAAAATCTGCAACTTGGTCTTTTTAAAACTGATATATATTTTCTATAAAATTTTATTAATTTTATTAGCATTATTTTCATCAAAATACAAACCTGCTTTCCTAAACAGATTGTTCATAGAAGTTTCAACCTCACTGTATCCTTTATCATTACAAGCAAATCGAGCAATAAATACGAAATCATAACTTTTTTTAAATGATTCTTTGTTCAATCTATAGCTTTCTATTATTAATCTCTTAACTCTACTTCTCACTACACTTTTTCCAACTTTTTTACTTACAGATATTCCAACTCTATTGATATCCTTATTCTTGAAATTTTTAAATACATATAATACAAGAAGTTTATTAGAGAAAGATTTTCCTTTTCTATAGACTATTCTGAACTCTGAATTCTTTCTTATTTTGTCTTCTTTCATATAAATTCTGTTGCTCCTTTTCTCTGCAATTATGGAAAAAGGCCACAAAAGCGGCCTCTATGCTGTCAATTTCTTTCTTCCTTTAAATCTTCTTTTACTAAGAATATTTCTTCCTTGTGGTGTGCTCATTCTCTTTCTAAAGCCATGTTCTCTTGACCTTTGTTTCTTTTTTGGTTGATAAGTCATAAACATATTGCATGCACCTCCTTTATGCTAATCAATTTTTTATATAGCAATTTACTTACTAACTTAATTTTAGTTTTACTTTTATATTATATATTCACCTTATATTAATGTCAATATAAAGCCCTTTGTTGATAAATATAAAAGTAAAAAACTTTTTTTTGTGGATAACTTCTTGAATAGATGTTTATGTTTTGCTATTATAAAAAGGGTTGTTAATAATTATAATAATAAAAAAGTTATACACAGACTGTGGACAAATTTGTGCATAACTTGTTTAATTAATGAGTATAAACCATCAATTATCTTGTTTTCTATCAAAAATACTCTGTTTTGATACGATTTTACCCTGTTAATATATATATTTAAAATATTGTGGATAATTTTATAATATTATTTCTATCAACAATATTATAAACATGTGAATAACTTTTGCTTAGTTTGTCAACAACCTAAGATATATACACTAAATTTGTTGATATCATTGTTAATAACTTTTTTATTTTCAACAAAAATTTTTTTTCACTGGAGGATAAAACATGGGCACCCAATTAAATGAAATATGGGAAAAAACCTTAAACATAATAAAAGGAGAGCTTACTGAAGTTAGTTTTAATACTTGGATAAAAAGTATATCTCCTTTATCTATAGATAACAATTACATAAGACTTGGTGTCCCCAATCAGTTTACTAAGGAAATACTAGAAAGTAGATATAAGGATTTACTTTCAAACGCCGTAAAATTAATCACAACAAAAAAGTATTCTCTGATTTTTAATATACTATCTGAAGAAACAGCAGAAGTTGATGAACATAATGGAGATGAAAGCAATTTATCAGACAATAATGACGATATGCCTACAATGCTAAACCCAAAATACAAATTTGATTCTTTTGTTATAGGTAATAGTAATCGTTTTGCTCATGCTGCTTGCTTGGCTGTTGCAGAAGCACCTGCTAAAGCATACAATCCATTATTCATATATGGAGGAGTTGGACTTGGTAAAACACATCTAATGCATGCTATTGGACATTATATACTGCAAAATAATCCAAAAGCAAAAGTTGTATATGTTTCATCAGAAAAATTTACTAATGAACTTATTAACTCTATAAAAGATGATAAAAATGAAGAATTTAGAACTAAGTATAGAAATATAGATGTACTTCTTATAGACGATGTTCAGTTTATTGGCGGAAAAGAACGTACTCAAGAAGAATTTTTCCATACCTTTAATGCACTTCATGAAAATAACAAACAAATTATACTTTCAAGTGATAGACCTCCAAAAGAGATACCAACCCTTGAAGACAGATTAAGATCACGTTTTGAATGGGGACTTATCGCAGATATTCAAGCACCTGATTTTGAAACCAGAATTGCTATTTTAAAGAAAAAAGCAGATGTAGAGACAATAAACATACCAAATGAGGTAATGGTCTATATCGCTACTAAAATTAAATCTAACATACGAGAATTAGAAGGTGCTTTGATAAGAATAGTTGCTTTTTCTTCTCTAACTAATAGAGAAATAAGTATAGATCTCGCCTCTGAAGCTTTAAAAGACATAATTTCAAACAGGCAATCAAGGCAAGTAACAATAGAACTAATACAAGATATTGTTGCTAACTACTATAACCTTCGAATTGAAGATTTTAAATCTCCTAGGCGTACTCGAAATATAGCCTATCCTAGACAAATAGCTATGTACTTATCACGAAAATTAACTGATATGTCTTTACCTAAAATAGGTGAGGAATTTGGTGGTAGAGACCATACC
>Ga0255362_1000242_pt1 | contig 13421 bp, 18 predicted proteins | sample GFST75r2metaG_FD_186000 | JGI IMG/M metagenome (GOLD analysis project Ga0255362, IMG submission 186000)
GTGTACGTAGGATCTAAACATTACGTCTGGACCTGAATTTAAACCGAGAGACGCGAATCCAAATTGATATAGTGACTGCATAAATTTTAATTTTTGATTGTCTTCTGAATTTTCGAAAGTATCTTCAACTCGGTAACGAAAATGATCATGTTTATTAATGATATAAACATGATCATTTTCGTTACGTACAAATAAATTTTTATGGCCAAGTGTTGTTTTGTCATAAATATCAATATCATCGGAATGAGCAGTGTTGCAAATGATATCCAAGATAAATGATCCCGCTACGACTGCTCCAGTTTTGTGCAGTTTATCACAAAATTGAATTGCTAATTGTTTAGTTGGTACCACTCGACAGCGAAGTAATCTGTTAATAAACAAATCTCGAAAATTCAATATCACTTGATCATAATTAGATTTACTCGTCATTTTAAAATTTAATTGATCCAAGTAACCAAGATATGACGAAATTAGGTCGTTACAATCATTATTTAGCTGCAGCATTTTCTCCTGCTATTAAATGCTCATATTTAATATCATTTTTTATTAATATTTTGATAAGTCGATAATGCCATTTGCGATATGCTTAAATACGTCAAAATTATAGACGTTCCAATAACGTTCTTCGTAACCATCATTAACCAAATTATCAATATCTTGCTTGATTTTATCATGCTGAGGATGCTTGCTAATATTGAATCCACGCTGATTATATTTGTTCATTCGTTTGATAGTATTAACCTCAGAATTATCTTTTTCCGTTCTGTAGACAGAAAACATGAATTTTGTGTTAGGCTTGATCGAATCTATTTTAGTGAACAACTTATTAATATTTTTGAGACAAATGTTATTCCCATCAAAGTAATTTTGACAGATTTCGAGATCGAAAGTAGCATGAATAAATTGTTTAATTGGTTCATTTTTAGCCATCATCCCGATAGGAATTATCTGAAGCTTATGTCGGTAATTACTAAGTTTTTCTTGATCGACATTTGGCAAGAAATATGAACTTTGAAAAAAGTCTTTTTCTTTAATAATTTTTGATGTTTCTGATCCGTGGATAAAGGATCTAATTCTAATATCAGGCGCAGAATCAGTTTCGACACACCAATACTGAGATTGATAAAAAAAAGCAAAGTTTGTTTATGATAGCAGTTGGACGGAATGCTGTTATAGATATCGAAAATGTCAATATATACCTATCGATGAAAATGATACTTAAAATATTTCGATATTGAAATATTTTAATAATAATTATCTTGTCTTTTTAACCTTAATCGTTTGTTTATGTTATCTTTGTTGGCATCACGATATTTTTGTGCGTACATTTTATTATGTATTTTTAACTCTTCATAAGTTTTCTTTACTTTCTTTCTTTTGAGTACTTTTTGTTTTGTTAATGGTTTAGTATTAGCGTCATACCTGATATAGGTAAATTCTGTTGATTCAAAATAATGGTGTATCCAATCGTGATAGTACGGTAATCCATATGTTAATAGACGCCACATTTTTACAATAAAAAAATCATTTTTTATTGAATTTTTAGTTCTTCTAAATGAATTGTCTTGATATTATTGTCGGATATAAATGCAATATTATTTGTCCCAACTCAGCTTCTGATAATGGATTTTGTGTAATGCATCGTAAAAATATTTGCTACATCGATAATTTACTTCGGATATATGGCACCGAGCCATACCAAAAATTTTTTAAAGATAATAATTTAGATACCTTTGACCGATGTCTGGAATTACCTAGCATTAAATCAGAATATTTAAATCAATTACTTATCACTTTAATGGATAGCGAAAATAACGATAGCGGACCAATCATTAGCGTAATGACCCATCCGGAGTTCTTTCCAGATTTAGACGATTATTCAATTTTCGTTAACCAACATAGTAATTATGAACTTGATCATATACAAGCTGGCTTTAGTGCATATTTTCACAAACGTTGGTCAATTAAATTAGCACTACAATCTATTAATAATGAACTAGAAGACTGTATCAATTTAATTACTGATCCTTACCAGAATAAAATAAACAAACCGTATTATTATACCAAATTTCTGTTACATCGTGTTTTATATCCTAAGATAGATTTTGACAATGGTAGGACTGTTAAAATTATCTCAGATGATGATCATATTATTGATGTAACAGAAGATGATAACGGTGCACTGATGTTTAATAAAATCTATCTAATAAATAATCGTCATTATTATGCTTACGTGGTCAAAATAATTGAGGATCAACTATTTGATTTAAACGATGATGATATTAAATTTTTACAACAAAATAATAAAGGCATCATGCGGGTAATTGATAATAGTGAAGACGACGATAGATTTGCAGGATCCGAATTTCGAGAATCTCCATCTAATGTTATAAATGTTAATATGGAAGGTTTGATAGCCAAATAAAAAAATGATTATTTAATCGTTTTAATTAAAATTATTAAATAATGCGAAATGACTTGTCTTTTCGTGTCTCTGTTTCGCGAAGTTAATGTTTGTAAGGAAAAGATCTTGGGTACCAATTTTTGTTTAGAACACAATACACTAAGATTTGACAGTATATTTTTAAATTATTGTTCTGAAAAATACCAGGATTTTTTCAAATCTAATAAATCAGATTTGTTTGATCGATGCCTGAAATCACCTAGTATCACAGCCGGACTATTAGAACGAAGTTTTAGAAAATTCGTCCAAATTAATTGTAACTCTGATGTAATTACTAAAATAGTTGAGCATCCTAAATTTGATTATGATACCTTTTTAACACTAGACTATCATGTAAAAAGTAGTAATGTGCAAGATGCTCTTAGTTTGCACTTTTATAAAAATTGGCTGATAAAATTAGCTTTAATTTCTATCAACGAGGAATTAACCGATTGTGCCCGATTAATTATGTATCCATACCATAATCTAACTACTACGACACCATACTATTTATCTAAATATGTACTAAATATCATACTATACCCAAGAATAAATTTATATTGTGATCGTGTCGTCAAAATTAGCTTCAGTGACATAACCATTAAAGGAGCCGGAACTCAAAATCAATTCATTTTTGTAGTAAATGATACTTACCTCGTCGATAATGTTAGTGGTTACTATATTGCAAAAAAGATTAATGGTCAACTATTCGATTTGGATGATTCTGATTTGATATTTTTAAATGACAATGATAAGGGAAAACTAGTGATAGACGGCTACATGGCAGGAGTCGCGCATTAATATAAATAAATTTATATTAATATAAATTTATTGAAAATATAATGGAATCTACTGGATCACTTAAGTTTGATATTTTCACCACAACATTCAAAATTTTTAATTCTCTACAGAAAATTGAAACACGTGGAAGAGATGATTTTATTAATCATTTACAAAATAATTCTTTAATCACAATTGCTAACCACCAAAGTTTTATTGATGACCCAATTATTTGGTCTCCTTTGCATGACCAAATATTTAATTATGAAGATTTTAGATATACTATTGCCGCGAGAGAAAATTTTGAAGGTAAATACGTGACCGCAGACGATATGAAATTATCGTTTGTTGACAGGAGAGATACTACTACAAACAAAAATAGTGGACTTCATCAAGAATGTTTTTATAAAGCTAAGAAAAAGGGTTGTATTCATATTTTTCCAGAAGGTAAAATTATTCAGGAAAGTGGAACTCTAATTGGGGAATTCAAACCCGGAGTTGCTAATTTATTAATGACTTGTGATAATGATTTAAGATTGCTAATTAATGAACAATTAGGAGAAGAAATGTATAAATATTCAGGAACATTACCGTTGATTATTCCAGTTGCTCATTTTGGTATGCACAATATTTTACCTATGCATCAATATCCTTGCATTAATCAACAAATAGATATATTTTATGGAGAGCCAATTTGTCTTACTGAAATATTAGAAGAATTAAAGGGATCGACTGATTTATCGTATATTTTGCGATCGTTGACGACATACATTGAATACCAATACCTTAAATTTTATTTAAGGTATTTTAATACTGTATTAGAAACTAACATTAACTCAGATACTATCTTTTGTAACGACATTGGTTATTTTCATGATATTCAAGGAGCAAAATTATTAGATTTCGCTGGTAAAATGACAAAAATACGTTTAAGTCTATCAGAAAGTAAAAATGATGATACTGTTTTGAAAGAATATATAAATTTATTAAGATCTAAAGAAGATTATTTACTTTCTTTTAACATTGAACAAAATAACTTGACGAAATATAATATTGAGAGATTGGAATGTAATTTATTTAGTACCCGAAAAGCGTTGACTGAAGCTTACAAGAAATTAAATATCAGTTGTTGATTACTATTTATTCGAGAATAAATAGTAATACAATGAACTTCTGATTAAATATATATTCGATCGAATATATGTTTTTTTTTTAATTTACACACCTTAATCACTTCTGGTAACCATGGTATATTTAATATCAAAATAAGTGATAACCATCGGAACTTTGGTAGAATCGTCACAATCGACGACAGTCAAACGATCACATTCCTCCTTGACAGCTTTTAACTTGGGATGTTGATCGGCAAATCTAGAATTTAACACATTAGTGATGAAAAGTCGTTTATCTTCATTGAAGCCATGACGTGTAGCATCAAGAGTAAGGCCGCGTGCAACACAATCAATTAAGTGTTTCTCAACAGTAGTAACAGACAAATTTCTGATGGTAACGATTTCCTCAACAGTATTACCACTTGTTTGGAACAAATTGTATGTCTGTAAGTAACTAGGAATTTTATTATTTGCTTTATCTTTAACAGGTTTGCGTTTCTCTTTAGGTTCAAACTCGTGTTGTTGATAGATACCATTCGGCAATGTCACTGCGATCACAAAACACTGATTACCAGATAATAACCAATTGGCACCGCTACTAGTCAACAATAACGCTGATTTTTTGTTCTTGGTTAGTAACCCATATTCTAACAAATAATAAAAACATATTTCCAAATATTTTCTGCCGACATTTGGATGTAAGTTAAAGTATCTGGTTTCAACTAAAGTTTGCGGTAGCGATTTTTTCTTCGAACCAACCAAAATATCGATAAAAATATTTTTCTTGTAGCTAACTGGACATTCTTTTACCAGGGATAAAATGCTGTTCGCGTAAACAGTGATGTCATTCGTTTTCGTGCTCGTGTTGTTCTCCATTTTTCTGTATATTTACGATTTATAAATATTGATTTTAAAATCATTTTTTTTTATTTTTGATTACTTATTTGGTAATATTGTTCCATTAATGTGTTTTCGGCAATTAATTGTTTGGTAAATTCGCTAAGCGGATCATATCTATCTTCTCTTTTGGTATAATTCAGGGAGCACATCGATTGGACAAAGTATATTTCCGTAATTTTACAATCAAAGTCAGGTCGACGTTGATTGATTACATCGAAAGTATTTAATCCAATATTATTTTTTATACGCTCGCCATTTTTATATAAGTATAATGAAGGGATATTGGAATTAAACGCAGTAATAAATAATTGATCGGGTAACAAAAATCTGTTATCTATTAATTTGTTGTTTCGTATATGACAAAACATAATAGATGTTAATGTGTTACGCAGGCAATAACCTTTCTTTAACATTGGGAATAAATCGATAGTGTTCTCCATAAAATTATCAATAACTGCATGGTTAACGAAATACTGTAATACTTCTCCTATTTGGTATGGCATGTAATGAAATTTCACAGGATCAAATGTCTCCTCACCTTTTAGATAATTAATCGATCTTTCTAAGATTAATACTGGATTATAATACCAACAGATGTGGTTATCTAGAGACAGTTTGAGTTTGTAATTAAGTATAAAAGTAGTCAATCGTTCAAGAGGATTACAATAATTATCGTTTTCGTCCTCCATTTGCAATTTTATATCAAAGTAATATAAAATCATTTTTTTATCTATATGTTCATTCTACTAATGTTCTTGTTGTCCTTACTTTGGAAGTAATATTGGTTAATAATATTAGCTTCGTCAGATAATTGCTTAACGACTTCTGGATCATTCTGGACAAACATTTTTGTATAATTTAATAGACAGATTGTCTGAAGATAATACATGTCAACTAGACTACGGTCGAAACCCATTCTATAATTTCCGATGGTATTGAAAGTGTTTAACATATTTATATTTTCAACTTTTTGGCTATCAACTCTATCATATAAGCATGGAATATTTAATGAAAAAGATTGTAAAAATAAATTATCTGGGACGAAATGTTTCCCATCGTTTAAATTGTTCTCATAAATATAAAATAATAAAATTTATGTCATTGTTTCACGTAGACAATAGCCTTTGTTTAATGACAATAAATCATTAAAAACTGTGCCGTTAACAAAATTTAATAATGCTGGACCGAGCTCAATTATTGCTTTAGGTTCCATCTTATTTCATTAATTAAAATGTATAAGATAATCATTTTTTTATAATTATAAAAAAATGATTGTTAATCCTTCCTACTTAGCATTATAAATGGAAGTAGTATTAAATGATGATGTGATTTGTTATATATTTTATCTGCTACAACCAAATATTATATACTTTCTAATAAATAAGAAAATATATAAACTGAAAAAACAATTTCTAACATTACATTTCAATCAAAATTATGAAATTCAGCTGAGGTCAAATCATCAATATTGGTTATTAGCACTAATTCAACATAATAAAAGATCACTTGATAAAGATATGGGACAATACCGAAAATTTATTTTGAATTTTATTGCTAAGGGAAAGAAATCGGTCGTATATCCATGTAAAAATAGTTATCATAGGAGGTTGGTTCATAACTTTTGTGATAGCCAAGGATTATTACATGAAACTATTACTCATGGATACAAAAAATCTAGAGGATGCTCTAGATTTTTTTCATCGAATATCACAATTCAAAAAGATTATTATGGAGAATATTACTTCAATTGTAAAAACTGCTTTTTGCACTCAATTGGATATAGTGCAGACGATAATTCTGTTGTTCCTATTGAAGTTGATACTAAAGCAATTAGGATTACTAGAACTTAAAATTATTCAGAAAAATAATTTTGACTGATATAAAATGGAAAATACGTATTTTCCTGATGAACTACTTATTGAAGAAATCGTTATGACGAGCGATGCTCCAAACGTCGTTAACATTTGTAATGTTAACAAAAGGTTCCAGAAAATTTGCGATAATGAGGATTTTTGGAGACGTTTATTTGACAAATATTATGCCGGGATTGAAATGGAACAGGTATTACAATTTAATAATTATAAGGAATTGTTTAGTATGACTTACGCTTTACATTATTTATCTACCCTATTAAGTTATAATAGTGAGTTAGATAATCTAAAGTATTTAACTCAATATGAAAACGCGAATATAGAAGAAAAAGGTATAACTGGGTTTCCGTTTGGTTTACTACAGATGAAACAATTAAAGACGCTATATTTACCCAGAAATCAAATTGAATTTATACCAAACTGGATTGGTGATTTCGCGGACCTGAACTATTTGGATCTGGCTAGAAACAAGATTAAAGTCATTCCATCGGAAATCGGTAACTTAAAAAAATTAGATCAACTAGAATTACGACATAACGAAATTATGCGATTGCCTATTGAATTTTATTCTTTAGTTCAATTAACTCTTTTGGGGTTATCATCCAATAAATTCAAAGTAATCGACAAAAATATCGGGAATTTGATTAACCTAGAGTATTTAAATTTATCACATAATCAAATTGTAACAATACCTAATAATTTTTATAAATTGAACAAATTAAAATTCCTAAACCTATCTGATAATCGAATATCAAATATATCAAAATTAATAGGACAATTAAATGGTTTAATTATTTTGGATTTTCAACATAATAATATTAAAGTTATTCCATACAATATTAACAATTTAAAAGTGCTAAAATACTTAATATTATCCCATAATCCTATCGATAAACTAACGATCGAAGGTTTAAATTTAGATTACTTGTCGATCGCTTCTACTAATATTTCTGACATATCTGGTATAAATAGTAAAACGGTTAATTATGGCGGTAATGATGATACAAATCTTTTCGATAAATTTTATACTGATTACGTTAACCAATCTGATGAAAGTTATGAAAACAGTTACAGTCATGAAGATGATTACTGTTCTGTATGCGGTTACGCTCAGCAGTGTATTTATTGCGTATACTATTAACATAAAAATAATATTTAGCATGTTAAATATTATTAAAATGAACTCATTATGCGACGATGAAATTGTTACAATTACCGATTATCTCAATCCCAAACAATTAGTAATATTAAGTAGAACATGTAAGAAATTTGGATATATTAAAGATTTGATAGTTAAACACAACAATAGAAATTATCCTAGATTGAGTGGTAAAGCTAAAGAACATATAATAACATTTTCAGACTGTTGTTTGCGATTTTACAACTATGATGACGAAGATACAGTAACTAAAATAACTAAAGCACTGTTTAATTGTTATAATAAAGAAATTGACCTTGTGAAAGGAGATATTTTAGCATTAGACGATTATTATAAAACTGGCCCTTATCAAGAAGTCAGAGTTATTTTTGATGGTGAACGATTGGTACCTCTTAATTATAATAACAATGATCTATTGTTACCATCCATTTTCCGAGTTATCGAAAATAATATTCCAGTAAATTATTGGGATATTAAATTAAATTCTTGTTTACATAACCTTAAAATTAGCCCATTAATTTGGTTCGATCACACAATTGTCAGGCAACAATGTTTAAATTGCTCGTTCAATGTTAGCAATGATACAAAATCGTACATATTTAGTTTCACTTGCGATGATATTGAGTACAGAATTATAACTGACAATTCAGAATATTTTAAAAAGCAATTACTGAACGACGAACCAATAAAATTTTATCACAGGGGCGATCTACATACTTTATATACTAATATGGTATAAAATTATTTATTAGCAAAGGGGAATAATGCAGACTTTACCAAATAAGTTAACCTTACATATTATCGATTTTATAAATCCTAAACAGATAGTATTATTGAGTAGAATATGCAACGATTTTCATTAATTAGATTGTAAAAAATTAATTACCAAACGTAATGAAAAAACACTTTCCTCATTCAGACAAAAAAGCCAATAGTATTACCGTCTTCTTTATAAGTTATCAAAAATAATGTCCACTAAGATATTGGGATGTCGCGTTCTATTTTTATTGGTTTCGCTGTTCAGTAGATAATATTATTTGGTTTGACCACAGCGTTGTTAGACGACAATGTTTTGGCAATATAAAATACGATAAATTACTGTATACCGCGTTCGCATCCAACTACATTAAATATAAAATTATAATAAAAGATGCAACTAAATTTAAAGAAAAATTATTATTGGATGAGTTGATCAAATTTCGACATGGTGGTAAGTACAAAATTGATGATGCACGCACTTTTTATGTTAGCCGTGCAAATCTTATATAAAAAATATTGACACCAATATTTTTTTAATAATTATCGAATAAATTTTCGTTTCTTGATCGGACGAATATCATCCAGTGGATCAACCAAAGCTCGTTTCATTTGTTCGATTTTATTTTGTAATTGCTGTTCTCTTTGTAGACCGCCTTTAATTAACAAATAACGATCTTCCTGTTTTATCATTTTTCCGATAAAATTAATTATTTGTTCGTTGCTGACAGTATGAGCTTTTTGAAAAAAAATAAAAAGCAAAATCTTTATTGGTATCACAGTCTAAAGGGAAATTAAATTTAAAATTATCTAGATCATTCTTGATGATGAATTCCTTATAAAAATATAAAGCTACTTTTAACAAAGCAAGTAAATAATTATTATCATATGATAATGATTTTAAATAACAATAGAAGGGTATTTTCATTACTAATCTATTATTAGTGGGGCAAGTTTCAAAGGGAAAAAGTGTATTGAAATCAGGAACAAAAATAAGATGTTGATCGAAAATCTGTTGCTCGTATAGTTTCCCTAACATATACCATGAATGTTTATTTTGTTCAATTTTTAACTCCTGAAATAGACAGTAAGAGCTCAATTCAATATAGTCAGAATTTCTATTATAGAATAAATATCCAACAAATAGTGTTCGACAATTAGCTAATTGTAAAAAATCAAGGACTTTAATACGATAATCATACAAGCATTGTGATAATTTATTCCATACCTGGCTATTGGAGCAGTTTAAAATCAAAGAATTTACAAAACAGTAACAAATTATTTCTTTGATTCCTAGTTCAGTATTTACTTCTGGAAATAATTTTAATGTTGTCCCAATATCAACATTAACTTTGCCGCTTCTCAACAACATACCTAAAGTATTCCATATAAAATCATTATTATTATGATCTGACGAATAGTACAGAATATCATAGTAGTATCTAAATGCTCTTGTCTCGATATTCTCCGTCATATTTATAATTAAAGATTATAAATATCAAAATCATTTTTTTATTCAATGGTAAAATTGGCTATATCTTTAACCAAATAACAAAAATCGTCAAAATCCGATAACTTCATAAAATTATCGATGGATTTTTCTATCACAATATTGTTGATAATTTCAACGAATATTGAACTATTAAATAATCTAAAAGCTAGCTCGTAATCTATGTCGGTATACTCAACCAAAGGAGTCAAAATTTTATTATATATTGGATAATTATGGATAATAGTTTTGATGTAATCCAGGCCATTCTCGATGTCAAATTTGATTATTATAATATTTCTATCTCTTATTAAAACTTTAATTAAATTTAACAAATCATCTGATGTATCCTCTTCCTCTTGACGATCGCCTAAATTTTCTAATTCTCCTAATTCAAGATGGAATATTAAAAATTCACTCTCTACTTCCATTTATAGTTGTGATAAATTTGTTTTTTAATAAAAAATGATTTATTATATAATGCTTTCTTTTCTGAAAATGGTACGGAAGATCTATTTTGACCTATATCGTACATTGGATAAATATCATAGCACTGAGAAGCTAAAAAGAAAGTTCAGTAAATGTATATACCCGTATAAATATAGTAGCCCAGTGCTGTTACTGGACAAAGAAATCTTTAGTATTAATTACGTTTCTTATTACCAAGATTCATTCGATATTGAGCGATTGCTTGACGATATCAAGAATAATTATGGACAGATTTCTGACGAAAACATTGAAAACATGGCTACGTTTTATAGTTCACATTTAAAGTTAGCAGATGGTGAAATTGTAGCGTATAAGAGAGGCGGTAACGAATCAATTTTGCTCGAAAACATGATGTTAATTAACGGAATTATTAACGTGAAAGACACGATATTTTTCATAGCTGATGGTGGTTTATTAATTCTTTATTATATTAGTAAAGAACGGTATATTGTCTGTGAGTTGACAAGTATGAATCAGTTTAAAAATTGTCCGATATTACTAGCTCGAAATTTAATTCAAAATTTAACGATTACAGAGTATGATTTCTCTCACGTACGCAAAAAAGATGACGTTGATCTAAGCGTTAGCGACATTTATTCATTAATATCTGAACTACATATAAAATCGTGTTTATGTGGACAACAATCGATTCATAATAATAAAATAGATTTATGTCAAATATGTCCTAGGATATTGTTGATCAGGTTGACAAAAATATACACGCCATTTTTTATGTACATTAATTTACTCGATATCGAGGAAGATATTAAATATAATCTCAAAACGATGTTTTTGAAAGATTAAAATATATTATTTGCTAAATAATATATTAAAAAATAAAAGGTGCGCAGTATTTGAAAATTTTATCAAGTGTATTTAAATTTCTTTCAATATCTATGGATATTATCGAAATATGAACATCGTAACCCAAAAAATGATCTTTGATTTTAGTTAGGAACGTTTTTGAAGACAATAACTCAAGATCTTTTATTTCTTCGTCAGATTCGAGTATTAAAGATGGATTGTAGTTCGCGTCTCGTTGTTCTAAACGAGAAAATTTTTCTTCGGTTAACGCGGACATCAACACTTTCATTTTTTCGTAAGCCTCGTTGAAACCATTGCGTTTATAGTAATATATTGTTTTGGTGACATTATTATATTGATATTCTTCACTATGACACCAAAATGTATGTTTTATTTTTTCGTTGCTCGCATCTGGAGTTATCATGATCGCATCGCACAGTAGTTTGATTTCTTCTAGGTTTTCGGGAGTAAATTGGTGTGTTAGTTTAAATCTGATGTTTAAAACTTCGTTTTCCTCATCAAAGTCTTGTTTGATATAATCAGCTGGTAATCCTGGACCGATCCAACCTATCGCTCCGCCTGTAGGACGATTTTTCATATGGTATCCGCAACTAACCAATCCGACTGTAAAATTTACTTGGAGATTATTAATCAATTTGACTAATGTTTTCATACTATCAGTGATCCATAAATTACATCCATAACCAGGATGATTTACTGATTTTATCTCTTGTTCCATTTGCGTCTTGGTTTTATTTTATTAAATTAAAAAATGATAAATAACTTACTTTTTTTTAATTTAATAAAATGTCTTTAGATGCGTTAATGTATCGATATCAAAATGCCCGATTAGATGAGGAAAGAAGACAATTATTTCTTGAATTCACGAGTAAAATGAATTGTGTTATGTATCAGAAAAATGTGGAAGGTTATCTTGATCGTTTACTGATTATCAACAAGTTTCCGTTAAATAAAGATATTCTGCGTATAATATTTACAAAAATATTACGGTTATGCAACTATCCGAAACAGCATTTATGTAAAAGAAAAGTTGTATCTACAGACTGGTGTGACTTGAGGGTTGGTTATTGTTCTGATAATCTTTGTTTAACCAATTATCATAGTAAATTTCATGTGCCGAAGAATATATTAGCTTTACCGGAAGATAATCAACTTTTTAGCTAATATATTTTATGGTCTCGATTCAATAAAGTTTTGTTTGGTATTATATAAATTTTTCAATTTATATATTATTGTTACGTTTTGTATTTTTGGTAAAGTTACTGAATCAACGAAAATGACAAAATCTATCAAAACTATCAAAACTATTGGATTCTATAAAAACGACAGATTCTATAAAAACGACAGATTCTATAAAATGACAGATTCTATAAAACGACAGATTCTGTAAAAACGACAAGTCTATAAAAACGGCAAGTCTATAAAAACGACAGATTCTATAAAATGACAGATTCTATAAATGACAGATTCTATAAATGACAGATTCTATAAAACGACAAGTCTATAAAAACGACAAGTCTATAAAAACGACAAGTCTATAAAAACGACAGATTCTATAAAACGACAGATTCTATAAAAACGACAAATCTATAAAAAC
>Ga0255362_1000243_pt1 | contig 13396 bp, 9 predicted proteins | sample GFST75r2metaG_FD_186000 | JGI IMG/M metagenome (GOLD analysis project Ga0255362, IMG submission 186000)
CAATATTAATACGAATGCTACTAGCACAAGAACAAAGCTATAAAGTATTATGGAGATTAATTTTGCAGTAAGAATTTGGTTGCGGCTGTAAGGGCGTGATACCATCATTTTCATGGTTCCCTCTGAAAATTCACCAGCTACTGAAGCTGTACATACAATTACACCGAAAAGTATAATAAGTGAATCAAAACCTGATGTATAGAGCTTAGTTACCATAGTCCAAATACTGAAACTAGATTCTGGCTTCATATTATTATTAATTCTATATTCACCCTCAGCTATAGTCTTTTTGATAGATCCTATGAGTAATTTATCGGATACACCTTTAGATTTTTCTTCTTGTGCTAGCTGAATTTTTTCAGCGGTAACCGTCTTCTGTAAATCCTTCTTCCAACTTCCTGACGCAGTGGTAGCGTTTGTTGCATTGCTACTTACAGTGTAGTATTTAAAAATACCAGTTGCCACAATTATTAGTGCAACCAATATTATTAACATTGCTTTTGCAGAAATTCTTTTCCATAACTTGATATTTTCTATTGAAATAAGTGCAAAAAAGTTTCCCATGTTATTTGCCCTCCCCTGTAAGTTTCATAAATACATCTTCAAGTGATTGTGCATCTTGTTTATCCATACCATAAACAGAAATGCCTTCTGTTGTTAATGTTGTAATTATTTCAGGAACACGTTCATTAGTAGTTTCAACGTGTACTCCATCACTCATAACACTACTGCTTATATTAATAGATGAAAGAAGTGAAGCCGCTTTTTCATTATCATCAGTCTTTACTAGCAACACAGTTTTGTTATCAGTAACCGTCATATTAACAATTTCATCTACTGTTTTCACAGTTATAATCTTTCCTTTGTTAATTATACATACCCGGTCACATATCTGCTGCATTTCGCCCAATATGTGGCTAGAAATAAGAACTGTAAGTCCAGTTTCTTTTGCAAGTTTTTTCAGTAGGTTACGCATGTCTTTTATTCCTGCTGGATCAAGTCCATTTGTAGGTTCATCAAGTATAAGTAGCTTTGGCCTGTGCAAAAGTGCTTGACCAATACCTAGCCTTTGTTTCATGCCAAGAGAATAAGTTTTTACCTTATCTTTTATTGCCTTTTCAAGATCCACGATTTTCACTACTTCATTAATACGTGCCTCATCTACACCTTTATACATTTTTGCAAATACCCTTAAGTTATCCAGTCCCGACATATATTTATACATATCTGGATTTTCAACGATACAACCAATGTTCATCATTGCACCCTTAAAATCCTTTTTTACTGAAATTCCATTTACAAATATGTCCCCTTCAGTTATTTTTGATAAACCAACAATCATCTTGATAGTTGTAGATTTACCAGCACCATTAGGTCCAAGGAAGCCAAAGATTTCTCCAGATTTAAGTTCCATTGAAATCTCTGAAACAATTGTTCTCTTCCCTATTACTTTTTTTAAATTATCAGTTTTTAATACTGCACTGGTCACAATATCCCCCCATTAGTTTTTTATATACCTAGCTGCAAATTTTATTGTCCTCCAATGTTTTGTTTTTGCTTATTTTCCATAAATGCATTTGATTTACAAATTAAGTATGTTGCAATTATAATTTTTATAATCTATTATGTCAATACTTTAGTAATACACAATAAAATTTTCTCATTTATAATTACTAAAACAAAAACTGGATATACTGATTGTTCCCAGTATATCCAGTTCTCCTTTTTAATTATCATAACTGCTAACTATATTTCTAGAATTAAACCGTAACCTCAAATATTTTTTTACTCTTAACAGAAATCCACCCTGAAGTGTATTTTTTTCCTTTATTAAAATTAAAAGTTAATAAATATCCTTCATTTACTCCTTGTTCCTTCATATATTGCGTAAGTTGTTCTATACCTTTGACTCTATAAACTTCGCCGTTCCATATTTTAAGTTCAACTATAAACTTTTCATTGCCATAGGTAATAACTATATCCATTCTTTTATTTTGTCTCGTTTGTGGTTCTACAAAACTAAATCCTTTTCCATTTAAAATAGGTTTTAAGTAAGCTAAAAATATAAGTCTACCGTTGGTTTCATAAAAATGTTCCTCTTCCTCTCTATACTGCTCATACATAAATCCTTGAAACTTTAGGAGAACTTTTTCCATATTTAGCTTTTCACTATCAATTACTTCACTGTTATCTACTTGAGTAAATTTAGATGCTAATTTTTGCATTTCTTTTTGAGCAATTAAATAATCATATAAAAGACTTTCAAATATTTTGTTGTGGATAACAAGTTTATTATCTTTTTCTGCAAATATCCCATACATTATTCCTTTTTCGTAGGCAAAAGGATTATATACAATTTGTTTTCCTTGTACTAATATTTCATTAACAGTATTTTTAATTTCATCATAGTTTTCTAGGTTCTTAATAACGTCATCAAAAAGAGTATTATTTTCATTTAGTGTCATTTTAATTGATTTTTGAAGACCCTCTAATGTCCATTCCTTGCCAAGGTATTCATCTATATTTTTGCAAAGTCTACTCACAAGATATGGGTATCCACTGCTGAATTTTCTTATCTCACTAGCAATAAGTTTTAAATCCATAGAGATTCCAGTTTCAGTTACATATATCTTAAGCATGTTTTCAATTTCTTCAGAAGAAAAAGACATATCTATTCTAAAATCAGCGGCGATATTCCAAGGAGAATTAAATACTCTATTCTTTTCATCTCTAATTTTAAGTTTAATATTTTTAATATCATTTACTCCGCCTAATATGACACTTTTAAATGTTAAATCTTCCTTTGATGCCATAGCCAAATATTTATTTCTAAGCACGCCTAAAAACTGCATAAACACTCTATTACCGCTACTTTTATCCACCTCATCTACAATTAAAACCATATCATTACCATAATATTGTATAATATCTGTAATATTTTCAGATAAGTCATTAAAGTTTTTCGTTATATTTCTATAACTTTTCAATTTTTCATATAATTCTTTATTTGTAAACTTCACACTTTTCGCAAATATATCAAATATATTGCTACAAAATTTTTCTTCTGTTTTAAAAATATCGTCTCCAATACCTTCAAAACTAGTTTTGATTACAATATATTTTTTATTCAATTCTTCTACCAGCTCATTAAAAGTAGTGGTTTTACCAAATTGCCTTGGTCTGTTAATAGTGAAATAAGCTCCCTTATCAACCATCTCAATAATCTTTTTAAGTTTAGAACTTATATCGACCATATAATGCCTTTCAGGTATGCATAAACCTGTCACATTGAACTCTTTCATTTTAGATCTCCTCCTTTCGCCTACAAATGGATTTAAACAAGTTTTCTTAATTTTTATACCTGAGCCCCATCACAAATGATTATATCATCACTGGTATTTATCTTACCTGACTTCCAGTAGGAAGCTGTCCTGGTATAGTTACAGCGAAGAGTTTGCTATCGTCATCTGTAGCTGCTGCTAGTATCATGCCTTGAGAAATTTCTCCTCTTAATTTTACAGGTTTTAAATTTGCAACTAGAACTACATATTTACCAATAAGATCTTCTGGTTTATAATATTTTGCAATTCCAGAAATAACCTGTCTTTCTTCTCCTGCTAAATCAATCTTTAGCTTTAAAAGTTTGTTGGATTTTTTAACAGGCTCACAGGCAAGTACTTTTACAACCCTTAAATCTAGTTTATCAAATTCATCTATAGTTATTTCATCTTTTATTGGCTGGACGTTAGCTTGCTGAGTTGCCTTTAATTGGTCTTCTCTTATTTTATTAAGCATTTCAAGCTTTTCATCTACGTCTATTCTTGGAAATATTACATCACCTTTTTCAAGTTTTGATCCTATTTTTGTACCATCAAAAGAATTTAGACTATCCCAAGTTGTTATATCAATGTTAAGCTGTTTGTTTATCTTGCCACTTGTTTCTGGTAAAAATGCTGATAAAAGCACTGAAACTATTCTAAGACTTTCAAGCAAATTATATAATACTGTGCCGAGTCTTGCCTTTTTACTTTCATCCTTTGCAAGTATCCAAGGCGTGGTTTCGTCTATATATTTGTTTGATCTTCTTATAAGATTCCAAATTTCATCTAGTGCCTCAGGTATTTTTAAATTATCAATATTTTTTTCTACCTTTTTAGGTGCTTCAAGTGCCAATTTTATAAGTTCTTTATCTACAGGTTCTGCGTCAGATGGTCCAGGTATAATTCCATCAAAATACTTTTCTACCATTGCTGCTGTTCTTGACACAAGGTTTCCAAGATCATTTGCAAGATCTGAATTTACTTTTTTTATAAAGATTTCATTATTGAAAACTCCATCAGAACCAAAAGGAATTTCATGTAGTAAATAATATCTTACTGGATCTGCTCCAAATTCATTTATTAATACCACGGGATCAACTACATTGCCTTTAGATTTTGACATTTTTCCACCATCAACTAAAAGCCATCCATGACCAAATACTTGTTTGGGTAGTTCAATGCCAAGTGCCATTAATATTATTGGCCAATAGATTGTATGAAATCTCAATATATCTTTTCCTATTAGATGAACATCACAAGGCCAATATTTTTTAAATAATTCATCGTTTTCGCTACCATATCCCAGTGCTGTAATATAGTTTAAAAGAGCATCTATCCAAACATAAATAACGTGTTTATTATCAAAAGGCGCCCTTATTCCCCAGTCAAAAGTGGTTCTAGAAATACATAAGTCTTCAAGACCCGGTCTTAGGAAATTATTCAGCATTTCATTTTTTCTTGATTCCGGTTGAATGAAACTAGGATGATCTTCTATATATTTTATAAGTCTGTCTGCATATTTTGTTGTTTTAAAGAAGTATGCCTCTTCCTTTGCCATTTCAACTGGTCTTCCACAGTCCGGACATTTTCCGTCTACAAGCTGTGTTTCTGTCCAAAAGGATTCACAAGGTGTACAGTACCAACCTTCATAGGCTCCTTTATACACATCTCCCTGCTCATATAATTTTTGAACTATATTTTGTACAGATTTTTCATGATACTCATCAGTAGTTCTTATAAACTTATCATAACTTATATTCATCATTTTCCATAAGTCTTTTATCCCTGATACTATTTCATCTACATAGGCTTTAGGGGTAACGCCTTTTTCCTCAGCTTTTCTCTGTATCTTTTGACCATGTTCATCTGATCCTGTAAGAAGCATTACATCATATCCTGAAAGTCTTTTAAATCTTGCAATGGCATCTGCCGCAACTGTTGTATAGGTATTTCCTATATGAAGCTTTTCAGATGGATAATAAATTGGTGTTGTAATATAATATTTTTTCTTTTCACTCATTGCTTTGTTCCTCCTAATATATTGTCTATTTTTTTGAAAACAAAAAAGCCTCTAAACAAAAGCATATGCTTTTATTTAGAGGCGAACTAACGCGTTACCACTCTATTTCATTTTTGCTTTTACAGCAAAAATCTCACTAAGTGACTCCTTAAAATAATTTCATCACTTTGCAATGTAACGTATGCTTACGTGATATCTTAATTTTACTTCAGATATCCTACTCTGGGGCCATGTTCATAAACTTCTTTGTCACCGACTTTCACCTATTTCGGCTCTCTTTTACGACATTTCCATCTATTACTCTTCCCATCATTGTATTTTAAACTTCAATCTTCATGTTATAACTTTTCACTATTATTGTCAATATGTTCTGCAATAATTTTTTCAGAATAATCATGGATATACCAGTCTATTATCTTTCTCGCAATGCTAATTTTAGTTGGTAATTCCGGAAGGTTCTCAGCATCATACCACCCTGCTTCTGTTATCTCAACCCCGTCAACTAATATTTCACCACTGTCATATTCAGCTACGTACCCAATCATCATTGAATTTGGAAATGGCCACGGCTGACTTCCAAAATATTTTATGTTTTTAACCTTTATGCCTACTTCTTCCATTATTTCTCTCTCGACACATTCTTCCAGAGTTTCTCCTGGTTCAAGGAATCCTGCAATAAGGCTATACATGTTTTCTGTAAAACCGCTATTGTGTGCCATAAGAATCTTCTTATCCCTGAGCACTGCTGTTATTACCGCTGGACAAATCTGTGTATAATTTATTAGACCGCATTTTGGACAACGTTTTGCTCTCTCACCTTGAATAGTAACTGTTTCAGTTCCACAGCCACCGCAATACTTATGGTTTTTATCCCAATTTACTATTTGCAGTGCTTTTCCTGCCAAAATAAATATATCTTCCTCTAATTGCCCATATAATGACCTTAAATCTAGAAAAAGCATACCATCTTGATCCGCTGACTCTTGCGAAGCCTCCACAGCATAAGATGGTTGTCCCTCTAAAGTACCAAGGTATTGCTGAGTCCTTATCGTTACTATATTTAATTCTTCTATAGTTTTTACAAAAGGAATACTAACATTATCCTTATGGATATTTACTAGAAGTTTATTGGAACTGAACACAAACCAATATTTATTACTAATGCCTTCCTGCTCACATACAGTAGCAGGGATATATCTTTTATAAATGCTTTCTGCTGATTTCATGAAATTTTACCCTATTTAACCTTTCTATAAATACTTGTTCTAATTAAAATTTTTTATAGTTTATGTCCAATTAGGAATATCTAATATTAATTACTAAATATTCCTTTAATATCATCTTCCGTCATTTTCAGTATCACGGATTCATCTATATTATCCATTTTCATAACACTGTTTATAATTTTTCTCTTTTTATCCTGAATTTCATATATTTTTTCTTCAATTGTACCTCTTGTTATAAGTTTTATTATCTCTACCGTTTTTTTCTGTCCAATCCTGTGTGCTCTATCTGAAGCCTGTTGCTCAACAGCTGGATTCCACCAAGGATCATAGTGAATAACAATATCTGCTCCGGTCAAGTTAAGCCCAGTACCACCAGCTTTTAAAGATATAAGGAATATTTTTCCTTCGCCCTCATTAAACTGTTTAACTAGTTCTCCTCGTTTCTCCATTTTTGTTTTCCCATCCAGATACATATAGTCAATTTTCTTTTTCTCAAGATGTTTGCTTATATTTTTAAGTAAACTTGTAAATTGTGAGAATAAAAGGATTCTATGGTCCGTTCCTATATTTTCCTCAATTATACTATCAAGTGCCATAAGCTTGCCGTTTTCTCCTTCAAAATTTTCAATAAAAATAGAAGGATCACAACAAATTTGTCTTAGTCTTGTAATCACAGATAAAATAATCAACCTGCTTTTATCAAAACCTTTTTCTTTTATATTTTTATTTATTTCCATCTTTGCATTGGCTAGATACGCAGCATATACTTTTTTCTGCTCATCACCCATTTCAACGATTATCTTATGTTCAATTTTAGGTGGAAGTTCCTTAACAACTTGACTTTTAAGTCGTCTTAGTATAAATGGTCTAACATGTTTATTAAGGTCATTTAAGGCTTTATTATCATTTGATTTTGCAATTGGCTGTTCATACTTTTTAACAAATTTCCCATGTGACATAAGATATCCTGGCATAATGAAATCAAATATTGACCATAACTCCGTAAGGGAATTTTCAATTGGAGTTCCGGTAAGTGCAAAATACGACTTTGCCTTAATAGCTTTAACAGACCTTGCGTTTATGGAACTTGGATTTTTTATCTGTTGAGCTTCATCTAAGATGCAATATTTAAAATTCACATCACTATAATCTTCTATATCCCTTCTTATTAGTGGATATGAGGTTATAAGAAGATCATAACTTCTGTACCCTTTTATTAATTCTTCTCTTTCCTGTCTTGAACCATTTATTATTAATACCTTTAAGCTTGGATAAAACTTTTGAGTTTCTTCATACCAATTGTAAACTAAAGAAGTAGGTGCTATAACAATACTAGTACCCTTCTCTTCGCTTGCCTCTGAAGCTAAAATACCTATAACCTGAAGTGTTTTACCAAGTCCCATTTCATCTGCAAGGATTCCCCCAAAGCCACATATGGACATAGCCTTAAGCCATTTAAATCCTATTCTTTGATACTTTCTCATGGTTTTTTCAAGAACCTTTGGTAATGCAAAATCTGCATTTTGTACATCTTTTATATTATTTACAAGGTCATTAAATTTCTTATTTCTTTTAAAATAATCCATATTAAAAAGCCTTATATTTTCTTCTATATAAAGGGAACTATATTTTGGTATAACTATATTGCCTTTTTCTAAATCGGAATCATTTATGTCTAGATACTCTAGCATATTACCTACAGCTTCTAAGTCTGGTGAATCAAGTGGTACAAATCCACCTTTTTTTAGTCTATAATACTTTTTCTTCTGCTTTAAAGCTTCAAATATATTTTTTAATTCACTTTTATCTACGCCTTCAATTTCAAAATTAAACTCTAGTAAATCGCTATCATTCAATCTAATTCCACCACTATAATATGAGGTGCCATATATTTTGAAATTTTTAAAAGAACTAGAATAATATATCTCACATATATCTTGTATTTCACCTATGCCAGTGTATAAAAAGTCGACTATATTTTCTTCATCATTATTGATGAAATCATCGCCGTATTTTTGGAATTTATATGTTCTAAATAAATTTGTTACATTTAGCTCTGTTTGTATGTCTCTTACTAAAACAGTGTCTTCTTTTCTTGTTTCTTCTTTTCTAAGTGGATTTATTTGAATGTCTCCATAACAAAATTTCACAGTGGCTATTACCATGTCATCTGCTTTATCCAAATATATCTTTGTATTTAAAGGTTCTTCATAAAATTTATCTTCTAAATTTTTATCTATAGTTAAATTATCTGTAATTTTTTTAAGACTAGGTATTATATAAGAAGCTATTGCCTCACTATCTTCTACCTCAAATTTTATAACACTTTCTTTTTCCCTTAGAAATGCATTATAGAATGGTATAAACAGTCTTTTATTTTCTATCTCAATCCTATATATATCACCTTCATAAAACAAATATTCAGCATCTTCTGTAATAGGATAGGTTTTGCCGCCAATTTGACGTAATTGTATTTCATTTTTCTCTTGCATTAATTCAAATTTTAATGGCATTTTCCCTTGAAGAACCCCGATGTTTTTATAATTTTGTCCTTTAATCCCAACATTTATCTTTCTATCTCCAATAATTTTAAGAAATCTTTTTACTTTAACATCTGTAAGATAAACCTTTTTACTATATAATAGTTTATCTGCGCTAACTGTATTAAATTTAAATCCAGAATTTCTTTCCTCATCTTCGTAAATTTCTTCAATTATATTCATAATTTCTTTATCTTCATTTTTAAAATAATGAATCATTGGATTATACACAAACCCTTTTCCAAATTCGATTTGACTACTCTTTCCAAGATAAGACATTATAAATTCTTTCATATTTTTAACTACATATAACTTTTCCTCACCTATTTTAAGTTCTAGGCTGGAACCTTTACTGGACCATGGGCTAATATCAAGCTTTATATCCATAATTAAAGGTTTTAACGGTTGCTCTTTTTTAATCATACCCTGCTTAACTTCATTTAAAAGTTTTTCTACTTTCATGGAATGGAAATTTATACTAGCTATATTCTCTTCATCTCTTATATATTTAAACATGGATGCTGCAACGTGTGGACATATTCTTTCATTCAAATAATAGTTACGAAAGCCTCCACATTGACACTTTACACTGGTTACCCCTGTTTTGTCATTAAACACTATTTCGTTTAATAAACTTTGGTCTTCGTCTTCTACCAAAGAGTTTATTCTTGTCTCATTTAGTTTAAGTTCTTTATTATAATTTTTTGTAATGTTTATCCTCTTAACTTTTCCTTCTTTATAACTATTTTCAGCGACTCCATAGGTAATTTCATCCGCCCAGTATTTTATAGTTTCTTCTTTTATATCAAACACTAGCTTCACCCACCTCTATCTACATTTATTAAATTTCTGACAGGCTTCGCATTCCTTTTTACTTTATTCAATGAAAAGAAAACCATCACCTTATGCTTTTTACCTATTCTATGATACCACAAAACCCATAGGTTTTTATACTATGTTAACGGTTTATTGATAATACTTTACTTATAATATATAATATAGTCATTAAAAATAATAAGAGGTGTACTAAATGAAAAAGAAATATGTAGTTATGTTTTTTCTTGCACTATTAATAATATTCTCCACCTCTGGTTGTCAAAGCAGTAGTAACAAATATATAGCCACTGCAGATGCCCTATTTAATGCTAAAAAATATTCGGAGGCAATAGTATATTATGATAAGGCAATTAAAAGCTATGGTCATAATCCAGAAGCGTATACTGGTAAAGGCTATTCTTATTACATGATGAAAGACTATGATAATGCGTTAACTAACTTTAATCATTCAATAAGTTTGGATTCCAAATATATTAAGGCTTATTTGTACAATTCTTACGCATTGAGTATGGAAAATAAATACGGAGATGCCATTACAACCTTGAACAAGGCACTTAAAATGTCACCAAACAATGCAGATCTACTAAATGAAAAAGGTTATGCTTCTATGCTTATTGCAAAATATGATGATGCTGCTACCTGTCTTGATAAGGCCATTAAGTTGAATCCAAAACTTGCTGATGCTTATGCTAACCGAGGTATGTTATATGCTAGGCTCAATAATCTGGATGAAACAAATAAATATTATGCAATAGCATTTAAGCTGTCACCTAACAATGGTGATTTTTATAATCAGTATAGTTTAGCTTTAAGACATCTTGGAAAAGATGATGATGCTATTAATGCTTTAAATAAAGCTATATCCATAAATCCAAAGAACGCTGTTTATTATTTTGATAAGGGTACAATTTTAAAAGAGACCGGATCTTACAATGCTGCAATTAAAGAGTTTGATACTGCAATTAATCTTAATTCCAAATATTCAGATCCACTTATAAGCAAGGGAAGCTGTCTTGCTTCGCTTGATGATTATAACAATGCCATAAAAGAATTTGATAAAGCAATAAAAATAGACCCAGGTAATAGTTATGCTTATAATGATAAAGGCTGTTCACTTTACAAGCTTAACAAACTTGATGATGCATTAAAAAATTTCAATGCATCCATACAACTTAATCCAACCTTCTATGAGGTATATGTCAATAAAAGTAATGTACTCACAGCCCAAGGAAAGATAAAAGAAACTACCGATTGTTTAAATCTTGCCCAAAAATACAGAAAAAATAACTAAGATATAAACTTTGCAGATATAACTGCCATAATTATAGCTGTTATATCTGCAAATACTGCTGCAAAAATTGTATGTCTAACTTTTTTTATATTTGCAGCACCATAATATACAGTTATAGTATAAAATATTGTTTCTGTAGAACCCATCATTATAGACGCCACTAACCCTATATAACTATCTGCTCCATAAGTTTTTAAGGTTTCTGCAAATATACCCATGGCCCCGCTACCTGATAATGGTTTTACCATGGCCAGTGGCACAAGTTCTGGTGGAAGACCAATTAAACCTACAACAGGTTTAGCAAGCTTTATTAAATAATCCATAGCCCTCGATTCCCTAAAAACACTAACTGCTACAAGCATAGCAAGTAAATATGGAAATATTTTTATACATATTTTTATTCCATCCTTTGCACCTTCTACAAAACATTCATATACTTTTACTCCTTTAACCATGCCATGTAGTATTACAGCGCCTATTATTATTGGAATTATTGACTTTATAACATAATTCAATACTTAGCACCACCTTAAAAATATCGTTCTAAAATAGAGCAATATATCATGCCCATAATAGCCGCTACCCCCGTAGTTATTATGGCAGGTATTATAATTATTCCAGGATTATTTGAACCACAAGCTGCCCTTATGGATATAACTGAGGTTGGCACAAACTGTATACATGCAGCATTTAACACTAAAAATCTAGCCATATCATTTGTTGCTGTGCCTTTATTTGTATTAACTTTTTCCATGGCATCCATGGTTTTTATTCCAAAAGGAGTGGCCGCATTTGATAAACCCATCATATTAGATGTTAAATTCATAATCATTGGTTCCATAACTGAAGGATTTTTTGAGCTCTCTTTAAATAGAATTTTTAATAAGGGTTTTAAAAATTTAGATATTTTATATGTAAGACCACTTTTTTCAGCTATTTTCATTACTCCACACCAGAGACACATAAGTCCTAATAGTTGTATTATGAGCTCTACTGTTGAGCCTGTGGAATTAACAATAGCTTTGGATACAATTTCTCCCCTCCCAGTTATTATGCCAAAAACTATTCCTATAATTATAATAAAAAACCAAATATAATTTATCACAATAATCACCTCTCTTATTTATATAAACAAGCTGTGATTAAAATTACTAAAATAAAAAATACTGAAAAAATAAAGCAGACACATTATGAATTAATTATCCATAATGTGTCTGCTTTATTTTTCTTCGCTACCTTTACTTGTAACTTGTAACTTGTCACTGTATCCATATTCCCGAACCTATTGGTACATTATCATAAATATATTTCGCATTTTCTAGAGCAAGTCTTACACATCCGTGGGATACTCCATTCCCTAATGTTCCATCTACCAAATTTCCATTTTTATCGAATAAAACGCTATGAAATAAATAATTGCCTTGTATTTGTGTGAAATATTTACATACTATTCCATTTGGAGTTGAAAACTGTGGACCCTTATTTCCTACAAAAAAATTCCCAGTTATGGTTGGTGTACCTGATGTGCCTGATGAACACGAAAATTCATCTATTAACTTCCAATTTCGATTTGTACCATTAAAAATATAAACTGTCTGCTGCGCTATACTAACCCTAATCAAATAATTAGTATAAGTTGGTAAATCCACTGCATTAACTATACTTTCATAATTCGCAGCATTTGTAACATCACTTTCACTTAATGCAGACTCAGCATGTGGAATATACATAACATCTGCTGTAGGTTTCTCATTCAAGTCCTTTAATGTATCTCCTTCTACTACTCCACTGGTTGAAAGTCCATGCCTGTGTTGAAAATCCATTACAGCATAAATGGTTTCTTCCCCAAATTGTGAATCTGTTCCCACGTGATATCCAAAAGTATTAATCTTTTTTTGAATATTCTTTACGTCGTCTCCCTTATCTCCTTCTTTAAGCACTGCTCTTGGTGCTGGCGCTGGAGTTTTTGGCTTAGACTGTTTCTTATTTGTGCTAGCGATATAATATTTTTTGTTATTTTTTTGCGCTTTATCAGATGAATTTGCACAGGAAGAAAAACCCCAAATAAACACTAGACCCATAAGCAAAATAACTACATTATGTCGTCTCATTAACATCCCATCCTTCTATTACTTTATAACACTTTAATTATACTTCTAAAG
>Ga0255362_1000245_pt1 | contig 13387 bp, 20 predicted proteins | sample GFST75r2metaG_FD_186000 | JGI IMG/M metagenome (GOLD analysis project Ga0255362, IMG submission 186000)
TTTTAATTCCCTTTTTAACTACTTGTTGACCAGTTACTTCTGCTATATGCAAAACTTTAATTCCTGCCCTATCTTCTATATCACTTGCCATTTTATGCATAGTATTTGTACATATTATAATAAAATCCGCACCACCTCTTTTGAGTTTTTGTGCAGCATCAACCATTGTTTCAGTTAATTCATCCCATTTTTCTTCATGCTGTAATATTTCTATTTCTTCAAAATCCACTGAATAAATTAAACATTTTGCAGAATGAAAACCTCCCAGTTTTAATTGAGCTGTTTGGTTTATGATTCTGTAATAATCAAGTGATGATTCCCAGCTCATTCCGCCTATCATTCCAATTGTTTTCAAATTTATCCCTCCTTCACACCTTCACAAATTATTATATTAACATTATCTTTCTCTGTTAATTCATTATGAAATGTTTCCGCTTTTGGCATATTTTGAAATTCTTATATTTTATTATATCAGATTTCATTATTGTAAATCACAAAATTCCAAAAATTCAGCATAATAAAAGCTCCTGTAAAAAACAAGAGCTTTTATTATACTAATTAAATTTTCTATTATTTAAATATCTTAATACGTTCTTCTAATGGTGCAAATTGCTTTTCATCAGGCTTAGCTGTTGGATTTCCAAAAGGCATTTGTGCAATTAATTTCCAATTATTTGGTATCTTCCATTCATTTTTTACATCAGCTTCAATAAGCTCATTATAATGTTGCAGAGATGCCCCTAATCCTTCAATTTCTAATGAAGTCCAGATAGCGTATTGGTGCATACCACTTGATTGCTGAGCCCAAACTGGAAAATTATCTTTATAAAGAGAAAATTGTTCTTGTAACCCTTGAATTATAGCACTATCCTCAAAGAATAAAACTGTACCATACCCACTCTTAAATGAGTTTATTTTGTCTTCAGTAGCGCTAAATTGATCAGCAGGAACTATCTTCCTTAAAGCTTCTTTTGCTATATCCCACAATTTATCGTGATGTTTTCCCAGTAATAAAACCACTCTTGTACTTTGAGAATTAAATGATGATGGCGTATACTTTACAGCATGTTCAATGACCTCTTTAATCTTCTCATCTGTTACCACTACCTCTTTGCTAATTCCATAAATTGAACGTCTCTCTTCTGTTGCAGTATAAAAATCTTTTGTCATATTAATCATTCCTTTCAAATTTAACTATTTTTTATTTATTTGCATATTGGTGTTTGTGTATTCTTATTTAACAAAATTAAATGATTTCAACTTGTAAATATTTATTATCATTGTTTTCGTTAGTTAATTACATTTAGTAACTATCTCTATATTTATTATCACATACTAGTTTTCATTAGTCAATGATTATTTAGAAATTTTTTTAAATAATAAATAGGTCTCTTTTAATGTGTAATTTGTTTTAATGCAAATTCTAAAACCTTTTCTCCATTCATCATTCCATAATCTACTGATGGTATTATAGCAACTGGAATCCCTTTTTCATCACATAATTTTTTAGCTGCGGGTAGCCTAAATCTTATCTGTGGACCCAATAATGCCACATCTAAATTATCTAGCTTTTTAGATATCTGTGATTCAGCAAAAGCTTTGATTTCTGCCTCTATTCCTTTTAATTCTGCGGCTTTTTTCATTTTTGTTGCCAACATACTTGTTGACATACCACCTGCACAAAACAAATAGATCTTAACCATAATAAATTTCCACCTTTCAATTATTATTAATTTTTTATAGGTATAACTTATATTCAAATCCTAACCATTATAATATATCATTTCCCTCATTGTTTGGATAAATCATATTATATCCTTATACTTCCTAATATTCCATATATAAATAATAAAAACGTTATATTTAGACGATAATTTCTAAATACAACGTTTTTATCTAATCAACAAACATAAAATTTTTTTGTAGTACAAATATTAATTAATTTTAAATTTATTTATTTCATCACCTAATTGTTCTGCTAATGTTTTAAGATCACTTGAATATTTGGTAAACTGTTCCATTGTAGCTGATATTTCTTCTGTTGAGGCCGTAACTTCCTCAGTTGCTGATGCTGTCTGTTCAGATATATATGAGATATTCTGAATTTCTGATACTGTTGATTGTTTTTTAGCATCTATATCCACAACTGATATTTTTACTTCATCAACCTTTGTAATCATTAAGTTAATTGATTTTAATATTTCACTAAATATATCCTTGGTTTGCCCTACAGCCACGTCTTGTTCATTTACTACAGATTCAGTAGATTTAATAGCATTTACCGCTGTGTCCGATTTCATCTGTATACCTGTTATAATTCCTTTAATCTCCTCGGTTGATTTTTTTGACTGTTCAGCAAGTTTTCTTATTTCTCCTGCAACTACAGCAAATCCTTTACCAGCCTCTCCTGCACGGGCAGATTCTATACTTGCATTTAATGATAAAAGATTAGTTTGTTCTGTTATACTTGCCAATGTTTCAGAAATATCATTTATTTGCTTAGTGCTTTCATTCATATCTTGAACTATGTGGTTAACTTCCTTAGTTGACATTTTAGTTTTATTTGATTTTTCAATTAAGGTATCTATCATTGATAGCCCTTCTGATCCCAATTTTTTAGTATCTCTTGAAATGGCATCCATTTCTTTAGAGTTAGTAGTAATTTTATCTATTTTACTAGATAGATCATTCATTTGTGAAACACCATTTTGAGCGTTTTCAGCTTGTTCAACTGCTCCTCCAGAAACTTGTTCTATTGCACTTGCAACCTCACTTATAGAAGCAGTTACTTCCTCAGACATACTTGCAAGACTTGTTGATGTATCTAACACAGTGTTAGAAGACATAGTAACATTTTTCATGAGATTAGAAATATTTTTCATCATTAAATTAAATGATAAAGCCAGATCTTTGAATTCGTCTTTTGTGGAAACACTTATATCTACGGTTAAATCACCATCTGAAGCTTTTGCAAATACTTCTTTCAGTTTTTTGATATTTTGTGCTATCCCTTTACTCAATATAAACGCCATAGAAATTGATATTAGCCCCATTACTATCAATATTAGCAATGTAACATATAGTATTGAATTTGTATCATTAGTCAATTCACTACTTGAGAGTGTAGCTACTAATTTCCACCCAGTAAGGTTATTTGTTTGATATACTCCAAACTTTTTTGCACCATTAAATGTATAATTAACAAATCCATTATTCCCTGTTTTAGCTTGATTCCAAAATGATAATTTGGCTGCTGAATTTGTGCCTATAACATTTTTTTCAGGATGAGCTATAACATTACCATTTAAGTCAGCTATAAATACATATCCTGAAGTTCCTATTTTTTTTGTTGCAATTTTATTTACAAGTGTACTTAATGAAATATTCATTGCTGCGACACCAATGGTTTTTCCATCTTTTTCTACTGTTTTTGCTATGGATACAACCATTATTCCTTTTTGTGCATCTTTAAATGGTAAAGTTACTATTAATTGTCCTTTATGTTCTAATGCTTGTTTATACCATACTCTTCCAGTTGCTTTATATCCATCTGGCATTTTCTGATTTGGGTATATGGCAAATTTACCACTTTCAGTTCCATAGTACGTTGTAAATATATCATTATCACTTTCTTTTATTCCTTTTAATACATCAGGAACATAATTAGAATTATCACCTGTATCAAAGTTAATAAAATCATAATTATTTGACATAGTCGAAACCATATCCGTAAATCCTCGGAAGTACGAAGATAATCCATCATTTACTTCTGACAGTGTTTGTGTACTTGTCACCGTTAATTTTTGACTAAGAATTGATTTTGATTGAATATAGGAACCAACACCTAATATAATTAGTGGAATTACACAAATTGATACTAAACTAAGAATTAATTTACTCCGGATACTATTTAAATTTATTTTCATTATTATCCCCCTACTTCACATTCGGCTCATATATATTATATATCATGATATGTTATTTTTCGACATAAATTGATATAACTTTACATGTTTTTTAAAATACCAAATTATAGAAAAGGTTGTTTAATTTATCAATTAAATTTTTTCCATCTTTCAATCTAGAAGTAATTTTTATATATTTTTCAAAATGCATTGCTTTGTTATTAATCTATTCCAATTGTCTTACTTCTTCGTTCCATTAAAATCACATCATACCACTCACCATTACTCATTTTACTTATTTTTTCTCTTATTCCTATTTCTCTAAACCCGCAGCTTTTATGTAAAGCCATGCTACCTAGGTTTTCTTTAATTATCCCTGATTGCAAAGTCCAAAATCCATTTTCTTCGGATAATTTAACTAAATTGGTTAGTAGTGCCTTTCCTATGCCTTTTCCTCTGTATTCTTCACCTATATATATGCTAACTTCCGCAACTCCTGCGTAAACACATCTGCTAGAAGTTGGGTTTAATGCACACCAACCAATTACTTTATTCCCAAAATGCGCTACTAGCCTACAAGTTTTAATATGACTATCATCCCATTCTTCTAAGCTTGGTAACTCTGTTTGAAATGTAGCTTTACCTGTATTTATGCCTTCCGAATAAACCGTTACTACTCCCTGCCAATCAGTCTCAGTCATTTCCTTAATATTATAATCCATTTGTATTCCCTCCTCTATTATTATCGAACTTTTAGAGCTTATATGCCTTTACGTGTGCCCCTGCAAATGCTCCGTCAACAAGATCTGAATCTATCTTGCTATATACATCACCTAAGTTTTTCTGCTTAGCTATATCTTCTATAATTTCCTTTGTATATATATTTACCGGAGCAATTTCAATATCTTTAAACCCTACCTTTGCAAGGATTCTATTATACTCTTTAACTGGTAATGCACCCGCAATGCAGCCTACCCACATTTCTACACTCTGCTTTATACTTTCCGGTATATCTTTAAGCATGACAACATCAGCAATTGCAAGTCTTCCACCATTCTTTAGTACTCTGTAAGCTTCCCTTAAAGCATCTTCTTTACTTTCACAAAGGTTTATAACACAATTGGATGTGACAACGTCTATGGTTTTATTATTAAGTGGAATATCTTCAATATATCCTTTTATAAATTCTGCATTTGTGACTCCCATTTTTTCTTTGTTATCATTAGCTAATTTAAGCATTTCGTCCGTCATATCAAGACCATATACTTTTCCAGTTTCGCCTACATATTTTGATGAAATGAATACATCTATTCCACCGCCACTTCCTAAATCTAAAACAACTTCTCCTTTTTGTGGATTTGCAAGTACAATAGGATTTGCACATCCAAGTGAAGCATTAACAACTTCATCTGGTAATCCTTGAATAAAATCTTTTGTATATAATTTTGAATTATTTGTACTATCACTTCCACACCCACATGTGCTTTTGGATTTAGAATTTACTTGTTTAGCTATATTTCCATAATATGATTTCACTTCATTTTTAATATTAACCTTCATAGATTACTCCTCCTAACAATTTTTGTTTATATTAACAGCCTTTGTTAATAGCTTCAAACTCTCAAGTACCTGCTGCCTTTTGTCCTCTTGAATATTCATAAAAATGTCATTGTAATACTTCCCCATAGTTGCTTCTATATTTTCGAATATTTTTGTTCCACTATCAGTTAATTTTATTGTTATGTATCGCCTATCTTCTTTGTGTAATTCCCTGGCTATTAAACCATCATCCACAAGTTTATTTATAGTTCTACTCATTGTACTTTTGTCTAGAGTCAAAATTTCAGCAAGTTCATTTAATGAAATTTCTTTTGATCTACCAACTTCTACAATAGCATGACACTGTGAAATACTAACCCCTGAGCAATTTGAATCTCCCTTTTCTAAAATACCTAATTCTCTTACCAATAATCTGATTAACTCACGTAAATAATTACTTCCTTGGTTTTCCATTTTTTCACCTCTATTTAATTGTATCATGAAACTGTTGTATGTTGCAACTTATTTTAAATCTTAATAAATTTATATTTGTTAATTAAATTATAACTTATAATTAATATTTTATTGTTTATATACATCTTTTTGTTGACTATATACATCATTTATATTATAATACATCTAATAGGAGGCATAATATGGTTAAAAGAAAAAAAATATTTAATACAAGAATCAAAGTTCTTAGAGCTGAAAGAAATTTAACCCAAGAAGATTTAGCTATAGATTTAGGTATAAATAGAAGTACCATTTTAGAAATAGAGAGAGGAACTTTTAATCCTTCCCTAAAACTTACTTTTTCCATAGCCAAGTATTTTGACAAAGATATTAATGAAATTTTTGAGATTATAGAGGAGGATGAAGAATGAGCAATTCAAGCAATATATTGTTATCTATACATGTTGGATATGCTGTAGTTATAGCATCTGCTTTTTTTATAATACTTCTGGATTACGGTGATGAATTACATCAATATTCAATAAATAAGGCATTAAAACATTCCATTATTATTACCGTATTATGTTTATTAGGCTATTCGCTTTATATGTTAGTATGTGGCAATAGTTTTATTAGCCTACATGTGCTTTTTTTCGGTATAGAGGGACTAAGCCTACTATCATTATTATTTTATTACCTTGAATTAAAAGGAATCAGTTTTTCTATAAAAATAAGAAACAAAAAAGTTGTCAACTTTATTATTACAATTTCAATAGCAATAGGTTTATTAAGTGTTCTCAGCATTTTCTCCAATTTCAAATTATTTTCAAACCCTGGCGGAATAGTTAGATATGATACAGTTATAGAATCTGTCGGTATCATTTTTTTAAGCCTTCTTCCACATTTTCTACCTAATTTAAAGCAGAAACTCAACCGGGATACATATAAAAAAAAGGAAAAAGAATTTAATAAAAAACTTAATATTATAATAGCAATATATATAATATGCATCATATTAATAATATTATATGCAGTTTATCGTATAGAAGTGTTGAAATCATAATACACCAACTTTATGAAAATTCCCACATTTATTCATAAGTTATAATTAATTTAATAGTTTATTAACATCTTTTAGATTTCTAATAATATTATAGTCTCTATGGGTAAGCTTATTATAGATATATAATCTCCAATCTCTACACAATACAAATGAGCTAATACCAAGTTCTATTGCTCCATCACAATTTTTTATACTATCATCAATAAATATGGCTTCTTCAGGACAAATATTAAGTTCCTCAAGTGCTGTTTTATACATTAACTCATTTGGTTTTGTCACTCCTTTCACTGAAGATATAACAAATGAGGAAAAATACTGCCTTAAATTAGCTTTGCTAAAAACATTCTCAAGTGATGGCCATGCATCTGATACAACTGCTAATTTGTAGTCTTTGCTTAATTCTGGTATATACTTAACCACATCCTTGTAAAAACTATATTTATTGTAGTTATACACCAAATCCTTGGCAATAGCTTGTATCTGTTTATTATGTAATTGTAATTGTGGCAGGTACTTAGAAAATATCCTGTAATATTCAACAAAATGTTTATACTCTTCATTCTCATTAATAATAGAGTTTTGATTATTAATATATTCTCCTGCTTTTATAAATGCTTGCCTCTTTTGTGAGGCTGATATTGAATTATAAATTTTTTTATCTACATAGTTAAAAAAGTTAGGTGCTATAAACCATTCACCGGTCACTGGCGCATTTAACACTCGACCTGAATCAATCAAAATGGCTTTAATTTTATGTTTATCAAAAGATAATGTTTTTTCACCTTTATTTAATTGCATTATTCTCACCTCTCGATGTAATATAACTTATTGTACATTTTATCCTTAATGTTGTATTTGTTTTTTCTGGAAAAAATAAACCACAGAACCCTTGGCATTCCCCCAAATTTTCTGTAGCTTTATAATTAAGTTTGCTGCTGCTTTTTCTCTTAGTCCAGTAACTCTATATGTTTAAATGATTCTTAATTTCCTTGTCCAGTCTATTAAGCCTACCATCCTGTCTAATAGTTTTATTAGCAATGTAGTTAACATCGTCTTTTATTTCTGATAAACCCATATTTAAATCATAAATACCTTTTGAATTTTCTTCAACTTTAACTCTTATTTCAGCAGTTATTTCGTAATTAACTTTATATCCATCCTCAAGAGATTTTAACTTATCATCTATATCAACTTCTATTTTAGTATATATATTCTTTATATCCTGTTTAACAGAATTCATATCTTGTTTAACACTATTTATATCCTGCTTTACTTCAATCACACTTTTTTCCATTGAGTCAAAACGATTATTGATTTCTCCATACATCTTGGTTAAAAGTTCAAATGTTTTATCGCTTTCCATTTATTCACCGCCTAGCTATTATTATAAACTTTTTGTATTTTAATTTCAATTATATCTTTATGATATTTATTAGTGTCCCTTATTATAAGTCTTTATAATTATAACATTAATTTGATTTTTTTATATGACTTCAATCTATTTTTCTCTATTTACAAAATAATCATCATAGGTCATAAATTTTCTATTAATTGGTCTGTATCCGTTTTGTAGTAGTGAGTTAATCCGCTCAGTAGCATCTGGAATTGCTTTTGTAATAATAGCTTCCACATTAAACACCTTGTAAAAATTTTCATTAACAATTTCTAAAATATTTTCAATAACTGATTTTGTTTCATAATTAGTTTTCAGATCAATTCGCAATACTCCATAGTGATTAAATTCATCCTCTTCAACTCTATGAAACATTTCAATAGTACCAATTTTTCCCTTTGTGTCATTGAAAATTATTGTCCATCTTACAAAATATTTGTTTTTATAAGAAAAGTTCCAAAACCCGATTGCTTGTTTCATTGATTCAATTGTTGCGTAGTGAAAATCATCTCCATCACAATTATCAGAATTAAAAAATATTACTGCTTTTTCATCTGAATAACACTCTAATAATTCTTTAGCATCGTCCATGTTTGTTTTCCTTAATGTTATTATGTTATTTATATATATCGGACATTCTTCATAAATATTTTGCATTAGACACTCCCCCCAATTTTTAACAATTTAATTAGTAAATTTCTGTGGCAGTCTTTGGTAATTCTTTGATATGTTTTATAAACTCAAAGCTTCTTTTAGCTTCATCGTAATTATATTCGTATTTAAATATTTTACCTACCTTAGGTGCAATTTCTGCAAACAATTCGCAGGTTAAATATATGTATTTAAAAATATTTGCTATTTTATGTCTTCATGAATTCTTTTTCCTCCAAAAGCATGAATTGTCCTTGTACCCGCAATGCATTTTCCACCTTGAATTGTACCTTTTGGAATAAATATTTCATCACCTGCATTTAAAACAAAATCTATTCCATTCATAGTAACAGTATATTGTCCACAAATACAAACCATATACTCATCAAATTCGTGTTTATGTTCTTTAGAAATTTTATCAGAATAACATGTCCAAAAAGCCATTTGACTATCATCTTTACCCTGAAAAAAATAGCCATCAATATCTTTTGTATTTTGCTGATTACCACTGATATGGTTATTTTCATTCTTCATAAACTCTGGAAAATCTTTCATATAAGCAATCCTCCTACATATATAAATTAACTTCACTATTAATTACTACAAATTATTTTAATTATGATTATTAAGCATGTTATGAAAAGTAAATCCATAGATAATGCGCAATCTTTACAAATCACCCCATTATATCAAACTCATTACTTTGCACCTGCTTTTATCATTGGACCTCCAGAATTTATTATAAATCCTTTATAATCGCCGGATTTTTGTTTTTCTACAGTAACAAAACTATATCCAATTGTAGGATAAGCATCAGTTTCTTTTGCCTTTGAAACAAAATACACTTTCCAAGTATCCCACCAAGTTTTTTTTGCATCCATAATAAGTACATAATCATTACTTCTGTTTTTAAAAATATTATTTTCCTTAGATTCGTAATCAAACATACCTTGCACAGCTGCATTTATAATATCAGAATTAACACAACTTATTTTATTTGAAAAGGTAATTCTATAAGAAATGCTTACATCTTTATTTTTCATATTTATCATCTCCTGGGTACCCGCTTCAATTACATTTTTCTTATAATTAATAGCTTTAGAAATACTCCATACTGCTAAAAATATTATAACAATTAAAGCTATTACTATAGTTTTATTAAGTTTAATTAATTTATAATGTTTTTTATTCATAAATCAATTTTTACCTCCATTTTCCAAACCAAACTTCCTCAGTTTTGTCCCAAATACGATTTTGAACTAATTTAAAATAGTCTATATTTATCTATAACCTAATAATAGGTTGTTAATCAATTGTATTTTAGGTTGCATAACAATAAGATGTGATGATTGCCACTCTTCTCCTGAACCAACTAAAAATACTCTATTAAAAACCTTTTTTAAATTTGAAAAGTGTTTACAATCCTCTATTTCATTTAATCTCCAACCTGATAAAGGAAGTCCAAAATCTCCATTATTTTTATTACACTCAGATAGTAAATAAATAATAAAGTTATCATTTAAACTATCATGCATGTTTTCTATATATTCTTGTGTTTTTATTTCAAATGCTATTCCCCTTTGCTGATGGAGTGGGCTATTTCTATGATTATTATCCCTAAATATTGATTTAAGGCTGCTATCTATATTATCTTCTTTACATAATTGCTCATATGCTAATTTTGCTTCTGGACGTAGATTACTTGCCCACACGCCATAAAACTTTTTATTATATGTAAAAACCCTAACCTTTTCAAAAATACTTGGTATCAACCTAACTGTTGGCACGGTTATAAATTCAATTAAATTCATACCTACCTTAAAATCTATCTTAACTGGAGACTGCTGAAAATCATTATGATAAGCCATTGCCATCAAAACCTGTACCAAATTATTTGTTTTAATAATTTCCGTACAATTACCTCTATTTATCTCTTCTAAAAATGGAGCACGAACAAATTCATAATGGAGTTCATCATTATTATTTTTCCTAAACATATCGGCTAATATTTTCAAATCAATTTTTTCTAACATAAGATATTTTTTCCTTTCCTCTAGATTGGATTATATGGAAGGAACTTATAGCAGTGCTGGTAAATTTCAATATAATATTTATTTTGTATAATATATTCTCTCCAGAAATGATCTATTAAAGCTGAGCAATCATTCTAACTTCTTTGTAAGTTCTTCCACCCGATTCATATTCAAACACTTCTTTTTTTTCGAAACCCAATTTTGCATACAAAGCAATAGCAACTGAATTATCAACTTCAGCACTTGTATAAAGTTGTATATGACCATATTTGCTTAAAATACATTTCATAAATTTTTGTAAAGCCACTTTCCCCATCCCTTGGTTTTGATATTTCACATCTACCATAAATCTGCTCATTGACCATCCTTTCAGTTCAATATCAAAATCGTATAAAATGAAACCAATCATTATATTGTCATTATAAATACCTACCGGGTATAAATTAGGTTCATATGCAGCTTGGACTAAAGAAAACATATTTGGTGCGACAAATTTGTTTTGTTCTTCACTTAACTTAAGATCTATACATTTCTGATAATTTGTTATATCAATCTCTTTAAACTTAATATTCATCTTGCTAATTTCGCTCATTAATTTCTCCTTACGAAATATTTTTTTCTTGCAATATAGGCTTTATTCTAAACCAAATGAAAGCTCTACAATTGAATTTTCATTAATATCAATATTTTCTACAAATATTTTGTCAATTACTGTCTCAAATTTTCCACTAAAACAACTTAATTCATTGATTGCATTATCAAACTCTTTCTGCTCCTGCAATCTACCCACAGTTAAGTGAGGACAATATGTTATCTTCTTGATTAAAAAATTCTGTAATATCCCGCTGTATAATTTATCATGTAATTCAATTATATGGTCATTTCCCTTCTTCACATTAAGAAATAAAAAACCATCTCTAAAATCACCTGTGATATCCTTCAATTGGATATCAAACTTTTTTATTCCTTTCAATGACTCCTTAAAATGCTCATTTAACTCATTAGAGGACATATTACTTTCAAACGGGAAAACGATACTAATATGAGGTGGGATGCACTTTGCAAGTGGGTCATACTTTTCTCTTATACTCTTAATAGTGTTAACGTTGGGGAATTGGGGAAATAAAATCACTGATCTTTTCATTTGCACCATCCATATCTTATAATTTTCAAACATATATATTGCTATATATAATAAAACTCAATGTGATCATTGAAATCATCTTTACTACAATCCTTTTATTGGGAAATCCAATTGTTCTTCTGGTATACCAAGTGAACGTCCATATTTTAAGACTTCACCCCAAGTGTTTTTATCCTCATAATTAAACTGAAAAGTTTTTCCTTTCAAAATGGCAATAATATTTGTTTTCTTCCAGAAATGCATGTACCACTTTTGAATAATATGTTTAGACAAATCCTCTATTTCTTTCTTGGATACATTCACTTCATACATATGCCATCTATCAGCAGGCTCTTTATGACCTGTTATATATATTTTTTTATGTTCAATTCATTTATTATTCTATTATCGTCAAGACTTTCTTCTACAACAATTCCAATATAATCTTTGCCCATTAATTTTATCTCCTTTTCTCGTTTCTAATTTTTATCTATTTTGTATTAATATTACTTTTAAATTATACGTTTATTGCCTGCTGAATTTCCATATAGAACTGGTTTATTATTAACTAAAATCATGGTTCTAATTTAAATCGAGAGTAAAACTCTTTTACGTTTGTTATGATAATCAATTTATTTTTATATTGGTTTAGCATTTTTTCAAATTCTGTTCTATTATGTTCAAAATCTTTAGTCCACTTGTACATTGATTTTAGCATTTTAAAATCCGAGTTGTAATTACATTTTTCAATCCCTAGTTTTTGCTTAACATAACGCAATAATATACGATATTTTCGTTTCCAAATTGGCGTATCAAGAAAAATTATTTTATCGGCTATATCAAATAAACAATGGCAACTTTCTCTATATGTACCCTCAATAATCCAATTACCTTCACTATCAATATTATTAATAATTTCTAATTGCTGCTCGGGTGTTCGTTTGTATCTTTTTTTTTCAGTTTTATGCCATACAATACTATCTAATTCATAGCATGGAATATTAAGTTGTATAGACAACCTTTTAGCAAGTGTAGTTTTTCCACTTGCTACTATTCCAATTATGTAGATTTTACTCATGATTTTCTCCTTAAGAAACATTTATTAAACCCTTTAGTTTATATTATTTTAGTGAAGATTATTTCTAAAGGTTCATTTTCTAATAATATACTACCAGAATCTTTATATCCCAACTTTCTATAAAAGTGTTGTGCTTGTTCATTTGATAG
>Ga0255362_1000247_pt1 | contig 13355 bp, 10 predicted proteins | sample GFST75r2metaG_FD_186000 | JGI IMG/M metagenome (GOLD analysis project Ga0255362, IMG submission 186000)
GTCTTTATGACCTCCAATGGAGTACGTATAATTGCCTTGGAATTATTTTTGGTGATTTAGGTGATTACGAAAGAAGTATGAACTTCTATAACAAATCAGAAATTGTAGCTAACCAGATAGATTCTGGGAAAAAATATAATGCTAAATTCACTTCAAAAGAAGCAATAGTCATTACCCTGAACAATATAGCTGAAAATTATAAATTATTAAAAGACTATAAAGAAGCTTTAGCATATTGCAATTCTGCTTACAATATTGACAAAGAACAAAATTTCCAGTTATCAAAGGGAATAACTGTCCTTAGTTTAGGTGAAATATATTATCTTTTAAATTACTACAAGAAGGCTACTACTCTAGCACATAGTGCTTTGAAATACCTACGATACTATAATTATACTTTGGCAGAATCTGATGCTTATAAACTTATGGCCCTGGCATATTGGAAACAAGAAGATTTTGCTAATGCTGAAAAATATTTTGAGATAACTATAAATATGAATAAAAAACAGGCTACATCATTTTACGAAATAGATGCATTTTTAAACTACTATGAATTTTTGGAATCACGACAACATTTTGACAATGCTCTAAATGCATTAACTCATGCTTTTGATTTATCTATGAAAAACAATGAACTTAATAAGATCTCCCAAATATCCGGTCTTTTAGGTGTTTTTTATGAGAAACTAAATAATAAAAACAAAGCTTTTGAGTATTATAAAATTCATTATAATTATTACAATAAGCTTCTTGGTTCCTTTAATAATCAAATGGTCAAAAATTTAAATATTAGAAATAGAATGCAGAAAATAGAAAAAGAAATGACTGTGAAAAATGAAAATTTAAAAAAACAATCTGAGGATTTACAGACAGTGGTGGAGAAAATATCTATTATAAGCAAACTAGGTCAAAAAATCACTGCTACCACCAATCTTAATTCTATAATTGATATACTTGATTCAAGTATTAAAAGCTTTATGGATTTAACATATTTCGCTATAGGCTTATATGATGAAAAAAGGTCCGTTATAAATTATCTTGATGCCATTGAAAATAATAAAAAAATAAAGAAATCAAATACATCAATGGATAACAAGCATAGTTTTGCAACTAAATGTATAGAAACATCGGAAATTATTATAATTAATGATATGAGTAAAGAATATTCAAAGTATATAGATGACATTACCTATGAAGAAATATCAATTCAAAATCACTATGAAATAAATTCCCTTGTTTTTTTGCCTCTTTTAATCAACACAAAAGTTATAGGAGTACTTACAATACAAAGTTCAAAAAAAGATGTTTTTAACTCCTATCAAATAGAGATGGTTAAGTCACTTTCTTCATATGCAGCTATTGCAATAAACAATGCATTAAAATCTAGGGAATTAGAAAATTTGAACAAGGAACTGCTCTTTTTATCACAACATGATAGTATGACTAAAATTTATAATAGAGGAAAATTTGATACATACCTAAATGATGTGTGGAATAAAAGCCTTACTGAAAAAAGCAGTATATCCTTAATTTTATTGGACATTGACTATTTCAAAGAATATAACGATAATTATGGGCATGTAGCTGGGGATAATTGTATATTGAAAGTAGCTAGCTTTCTTCACAATTTGACAAAAGATAAATATTTTATAGCAAGGTATGGTGGTGATGAATTTATAATCGTACTTCCGAATACCCTTCTTCAAGAAGCACTCTATTTTGGAAAAATTATAAAAACAGAAATAAACAATTTAAGTATTCCGCACGAATTTTCAGAGCTTTCAAATATAGTTACCCTGTCTATTGGTGTTGCTTCAATTATACCAAATAGTAATAACACAATAAATGAATTCATTAAAAAAACTGATGATGCACTTTATTGTGAGAAAAACAATAGAACAAAGGACATTGTTATTAAAGGCTAGAATAAAAATTTGTTCCATTTTTAGATTTTTTGGATTATAATTAGGTTAGGAAGAGAAGTATTTAAGGTACACTATTTTCTTATGAAAAAATATAAATAATATATTTATGGAGGTTAGTTATGTTAGTTTCAACAAAAGAAATGATAATCAAAGCTAAAGAAGGAAAATATGCTGTTGGTCAATTTAACATCAACAATTTAGAATGGACAAAAGCTGTATTATTAACTGCACAAGAAAACAATTCCCCAGTAATTTTAGGTGTTTCTGAAGGTGCTGGAAAATATATGGGTAGTTATGTAGCTGTTGTAGGAATGGTTAATGGCTTACTTAAAGGCTTAAAAATCACTGTTCCTGTTGCCTTGCATTTAGACCACGGCGGCTATGAAGGTTCTTTTGATGCAATTGAAGCTGGATTTTCTTCAATTATGTTTGATGGTTCTCACTATGCTATAGATGAAAATATTGAAAAAACAAAAGAAGTTATAAAAGTTGCTGCTGCAAAAGGAATTTCTGTAGAAGCAGAAGTTGGAGCAATCGGTGGCGAAGAAGATGGAGTTATCGGTGGCGGCGAAGTTGCTGATCCAGCTGAATGTAAAAGAATAGCTGATCTAGGCGTTGATATGTTAGCTGCTGGTATTGGTAATATTCATGGCGTATACCCAGCAAACTGGACTGGTTTAAAATTTGATGTTTTAGCTGAAATAGAAAAAACAGTAGGAAGTATGCCATTAGTTTTACATGGTGGTACAGGCATTCCTTCAGATATGATAAAAAAAGCTATCTCACTTGGAGTTGCTAAAATCAATGTTAACACTGAATGTCAATTATCTTTCGCAGCAGCTACTCGTAAATATATTGAAGATGGAAAAGATCTACAAGGAAAAGGTTTTGACCCACGTAAACTATTAGCTCCTGGTTTTGAAGCAATCAAAGCTACAGTTAAAGAAAAAATAGAGCTTTTTGGTTCTGTAAACAAAGCTTAATATTTAGCAAAAAAAATAGCTTATATAATCTTTAATTAAAGATTATATAAGCTGTTTTTCTTTCAACTACCTATCCTATTACTTTTTCAATATGCCTTATACATTTTCGGACATATCTAAATTCAGCTCTTCCTCGCTACTGTAACTTTCATTGCTTGAAACTCTTGTTAATACTATCCCACCAATAATAAATAAAATTAAAATACTAAATATACCATTACTTGACTTACCTGTAACTTGAGTTGCTACTGCTACCATAAAAGGTCCGAGTATTGCTGCAAACCTTCCGAATATATTATAGAATCCGAAAAATTCATTACTTTTTTCCCTTGGTATAAGTTTTCCAAAATACGATCTACTTAATGCTTGAATTCCACCCTGTGATGTTCCTACTAGCATTGCGAGTATCCAAAATCCAACGGTATCATGAATAAAATTAGCATATATACATATAATTGAATATATTATTATCCCCACATATAGCATTTTCTTACCCCTAAATCTTTGTGAAAGCTTACCAAATATTATTGCACTAGGAAAAGCAACAAACTGAGTTGCCAATAATACAATAAGTAGTGTGGTAGAAGTTATTCCAAGATCTGCACCAAAGGAAGTTGCCATGGTTATAATGGTATTTACTCCATCTATAAAAAAGAAATAAGCTATTAAGAAAGTAACTATATTTTTATGACTTTTTATGTGTTTAAATGTTAATCCTAATCTTTTAAAACTATTCCCTACTATGTTTGGTTCTCTTTCAATTCCGTAAACCTGCTTTACATTTTTCATAATTGGCAAAGAAAATATTGTACACCATACTGCAGTAATTACAAAATCTATTTTACAAGCAACTCCTATAGATATAGGAATTATTTTCATCTGAGCTAATATGACTATACTCATACATATTGCAAAAGCCAATATATTTCCTAGATACCCTGCTGCAAATCCAATAGAAGATAACATATCCATCTTAGGTTTTGGAGTGACATCTACTATAAAAGCATCATAAAATATATTGCTTCCAGAATTACCTATAGTGCTTACAACAAAAATAACCATTAATAAAATCCACGAGGAATCTGGAACAACACCCATCATTGCTGTGAATACTATTCCTAAAATACAAAATACTTTAAAAAACTTCATTTTATATCCCTTATAATCCGCAATGGTTCCAAGAATAGGTGCAGCTATTGCTATAATTAAACGACTTATAGAATTTATATATCCCCAGTAAGAAGTTGACATAGCGGAAGACCCACCGGCATTTGTAAATACCATTCTAAAATAGATTGGGAGTATGGCAGTTATAATTATCATGCTATATGTGGAAATAGTGCAATCATATAGTATCCAACTTTTTTCTACTTTATTATATTTGCTCATCAAATTCCCTCCTCTAATAACTCTTCTAAAATTTTTCCATCGCTACTTTTAAGTTCTACTCCTAAAAGTTTCGCAAAAGTAGGCCCTTCATCTATAAGACACATCTTTTCTATTACAACACCTTTTTTTATTCCCTTCCCTACTGCCATAAACACAGTTGTGTAATCTTTTTTAAAGGGTGAATACCCATGAGTAGATAATGTATAATGTGATGATTGCTTTGTGTTTTCAATGCTTATATCTTTTATGGGTTCTCCATCTATTTCATCCTGAAAATAATATGAATTTGTTGCCTCAAGCATGAGAGAGCAATTGGGATCTGCTCCAAATTCCTCAGCTTTTTCTCTAGAGTATATTTCATCTATACATCCATACTTATCATTAAATTCTTTAATTATCTCAGTGATTTCATTTAATATTTTAGGATCATTGTTCTTCACATATACATATGCTGATCCATCACAATTTTTTGTTATAGCTGTATATTTTAATATTTTTCCCTTTGAATCTACTTGAATATATCCCTTTTGTTTTAAAACTACATTCAGATTAATAACTTTATTTTCATCAATGCTACTGTGATCCCCTAAAATAATAATAGTGCTTTCTTCATATATTCCTTTTTCTTTAAGCGCCTGCATTATTTCCCCTATTCTTTCATCATGCCTTTTTAATGCAAGTTTTGCCTCTTCAGAATAAAACCCAAATTCATGCCTTATGCTATCCAAATCTGTGTAATGAACTAAAGTCAAATCTAATCTTTTATTTTTTATAGTATGCAATAATGATTGATGTGTAAAATCATCCAGGTTCGGTTGTTTTATGCCATCTCTCAAATGTCCAAACTTTTTATTTAAATTGTATTGGAATATAGGACTTCCATTTACTAATGAAACCAATATTTGATTTTGCCAAGGTCTATTAGCAAGAATTTCCGGCATGTTATACTGTATCTTTGACTTTGCTGTTACTGGCCAAAATAGTGACCCTACCTTCATACCCTTTTGTATTGCCAAATCATAAAAGGTATCCCCTTTTATGCTTTTCCTATACCAATACCAATCAGGATTACTCCTGTTAACCTGTAATAAAGTGTTATTTATTACGCCATGATTTTTAGGATATTTTCCTGTTACAATACTTACATGTGCTGGATACGTTAACGTTGGATATACGCTATACACATTTTTGCAGAAAGATGCTGAAGTTAACAGTTCTTTGAAGTTTGGTAAATTACTAATGTATTCAAAGTCTAACGTGGACAAACCATCTAATGAAATAACATATAAGTATTTTGCTAATCTTTTCATGTGCTATTACTCCTTGCCTATGTGTAATAATAATTTTATTGCTACTCTAACCCTATAATATTGGATATTATAAGTAAAGATAATCAACTTAATATTTACACTAATAATATATATTTAACAAAACAAGTTCATAGATGAAAAACAGTTAATAATTACAATCGGCAATGAAATAGGGATGCAATTAGACTTGTATAAACAAATCTAATTGCATCCCTTGATTTTTTTAGGCAATTATTAAACCTTTAATCTTTAATTTATATATCCCTATGAGAAATTTTATTTTTCTTCAAAATGTCCCTAATTTCCTTGAGTAATATTGCTTCCTCTGATATTTTGGGATCTTCTAGTTCCTTAGCTTCGGATTTTTTTTCTAATTTAAATTTGCCTATTAATTGAATAAACAAAAATATAGAAAAAGAGACAATTAAGAAATCCACTATATTTTGAATAAAACTTCCGTAATTTAGAGTAACTGCCGATACATGACCATGTGCTGCTTTAATAACTATATTTAAATCTTTGAAATTAATTCCTCCCGTTAGTGCTCCAATTAATGGCATAATAATATCATTAACCAAAGACGTAACAATTTTACCAAAAGCACTACCAACAACAACTCCAACTGCTAAGTCTACTACGTTTCCCTTTATTGCAAATTCTTTAAATTCTTTTATCATTAAAATTCCCCACTCACTTTATTTTCTATTGATCCATCAATTATATCATTTTGATGAAACGATATTATAGTGGAAAATTATAGTGATTTTGTAGATTATAATTTTTTTGCTATATTGTTTAACTCTTCTGTTGATGCTGTAATTTCTTCTATGCTTGCAGTAATTTCCTCAGTAGCGGAGGCTTGTTCCTGACTTGCCGCTAGTGAACTTATACTCTTTTCGCTTACTTCATTCACCTTTGCTATTATATTATTTGTAAGCATATTAATTTTAGGAACAGTACTTTTTGACTGCTGAGAAAGATTCCTTATTTCTTCTGCAACAACACCAAATCCTTTGCCAGCTTCTCCAGCTCTAGCAGCTTCAATTGCTGCATTTAATCCAAGCATTTTTGTTTCATCTGCAATCTCTTTAATAAATGATGAAACTTCGTTTATTTCTTCTGACAATTTAGTTATTTCTTTAATCTCAGCATTAAGTTCTTGCTCATTGGTATGTATCTGAGATGCTGATGCTGCTAATTCTTCTATAGCTGCCGCTATTCCAGTAAGGTTATTTTCAAGATTATTTGACATATCACGTAAATCCGAAGCAATCTCTTTTGGAGTTATTATAGTTAATGTTGCAACTATCTCCTCAGAATTTTCTTCATCATGTAGTGGATAGCAAGCTTCTAAAACATTTACACCGAAGACAGTTCTATCTAACTCCGCAATAATTTCTTTTCTTTTTTCAATAGTCTTCCTAGCAATAGAGTCATCTTTTAATATATCTCCATTCTGTAGAGAACTAATATCAAATTTCGTTGAAGCCTGCTTGTACAAAATTTTCTCTAAATTTGTTACAAACATAACAGATCCTTCTGGGAACATTTCAGCAATAATTGGTGCAAAATCCTTAAAAGATTTCACCACTGGATGTAATTTAGGCAGTAAAATAGAAAAAGCACCTACTATTTGTTCTTCTTCATCTACTATAGGAATTGCCACAGTATTAAATCTACTACCATATAATGAACTAGGAATACTCTGTTTTAAAGTTTTCCCCTCATTCATTGCTTTAGCCGCAATGCTATCATCTTTTATTTTCTCTCCAATATTAAAAATATCCAAATTAAAGTTACTAGACTGTTTTCTCCACTGTATCGTATCTTTTTCTATGTATAAAAAAAGAACTCCTCCAGGTATTATATCCACTTGTACTTCCGCAAGTGCTTTTAAATACTCCAATCCATTTATTGAAATCATGATATCAACTCCCTATCTAAATTATATTTAAAAATTTCTGATTTTAGTTTTAATACATTTAATATTATAATTATACGTTCCTTGATTATAGTTATACCTTCTATACTATTTTGGCTAATTCCAGCCATCTCATTAACCAAATTTTGTATTAATTCACCTTCAATTTTTAATACTTCAGATACATCATCCACAATAATTCCCAATTTAATTCCTTCAATCTCAAGTATTAATAATCTGCTATCTGCACACCTTTGTGACTCACCAATTCCAAATCTTTTTTTCAAATCAAATATTGGTATGACTTTCCCTCTTAAGTTAATAATTCCTTCCACAAAAATAGGAGTATTGGGCATATTTGTTATCTTGGGTATACGTATTATTTCTTGAGCACAGGAAATATCCACAGCATACTCTTCTAACCCTAAATTAAAAACAACTAATTGACAATAACTCAAATTTACACATCTCCTTTCAAGTTTAAATTTTAAAATATTCTTTAATATAAATTAATATTTTATAAAACCAACTTTATCATATACCATAAATTTGTCAACTTTTATAATATATTTAATTATTTCCCAAAAAATAAATCATAATATACGTTTTTTTGTATTATTATTACATGTATTCGTTTCCATGGAAATATTAAAATATGCCGTATTACTTTTTTAAGTAATACGGCATATTGAATGCTATTGTGCAAAATATTCTATATTTAATTTATGAATTAGTATTTTCTTTTGAATTTAGAAGCAATAATCCTAGTATCAATGCTATGGCAAAGAAAGCTACAAAAAAATGGAAAGCATTATCAATAGAGTTTATCAAATCCCCACTTAAGTGCAAATTGCTAAAATCCGCCATCCCCACAATAGCCTTAGAAACTATTGCTGGTGGTACAGTAAACTCAATTACTAGTATTACCAATGTTTGACTTAATGCTCGTCCAACATTATAAATAGTATAGAACATACCTGATGCTGAACCAGCTTGTTCTTTTGGTACAGTTGAAAGTACCATTTTAGCTAGTGAGGGCCATGCTATACCGTTGGCTACAGATATTATAATTAATGGTATAACCACAGCTGGAATAGATAGCTTTGCTCCCAGATTTCCAAGCATAAATAAGCCTATAACAAGAAATATAAGACCAAATACAATCATGCGTCCAGCTCCGAAATAATCTGCAAGTTTTCCACCCAATGGTCCCATAATAAGTTGTGGTGCTGATAGTGGAATAATTAGTAGTGCTGCATTCATTGGACTTAGGTGCAGTGCACCTTGCAAATATATGCTTAATAATAGCGTTATTGAAAAATAAGCAATACAATAACTTACCGTAATTCCTAAACCTGTTGAATATTTTTTATAAGAAAGCAAGCTAAGGTTGAATAGTGGATTCTCCACATGTAACTCAGTAATTGCAAATGCAATCCATAACAGGATAGTAGCTATAACTAATACTATAGTTAATCTTGAAATCCATCCCCAGGAAGCACCTTCTGAAAGTACAACCATCATGGCTACTAGTCCAGATGTAAATGTAAATATTCCTCTCCAATCTGTCTTTTGTTTATTATGGACCTCTTCATCTTTCATAACTAAGGCAGCTCCGATTATACCAATTAGAGCAAAGGGTACTGTGATAAAAAATATTGAGCTCCATCCAAATTGGCTGATTAATACCCCTCCTACTACAGGACCAACTAGAGCTCCAATAACCCATGAGGTAGCATTAATTCCTAAAGCTAGACCAAGCTTATTATCAGGAAATGTCTTAAGTATAGTTGGTGTTGCAGTAGCTAAGGCTAAAGCGGCTCCTAAGCCTTGAATTACCCTATAGATAATTAAAGTTAATCCAGAATTTGCTATGCCACATAAAACCGTACCAATAGTGAAAACTACAAGACCTAATATGAAAATACGTTTTGTTCCAACTGTGTCTGCCCATTTACCTGCTGGCAATATGAGTACAGTACTAGAGATAATATAAGCTGTTATTGTCCATAATCCAACACCCACTGTAATATTGAGTCCCTGCATTATTTTAGGCAAACCTATGATTACGATGGTAGAATCAACGCTTGTAATAAATGAAACCAGTGTAACAATAATCAAAATACTCCACTTAGGCTTCTGTGAATTTGTCATATAAATTTTTCTCCTCTTGAAAGGGGTTTGATTTTCTACCATAGACCATAAACAAATTTCTAAGTTTAAGGCTGAGGTTATGAATTCCCTTTAAACTAATTTTGCTATAAATTTAGTTTACAGGAAAACATATATCATGTACAATGATCATAAATGATCTAACAATTCACTTTTTGTGATTTATATATAGAGGAGGAAAAATTTATGGAGAGTAACGAACTACGAATTTTCAAAGCCGTTGCACAAGAAGGTAGTATTACAAAGGCAGCGTTAGCCTTGGGTTACGTCCAATCCAATGTTACTGCAAGAATAAAACAGTTAGAATCTGAACTTAAAACTCAACTGTTTTATAGGCAACGTGGCATGATATTAACTCCTACAGGTGAGAAGCTACTTGTTTATGCAGAAAAGATCATACATTTATTTGATGAGGCTAATATTGCGCTTAATGATTCTGCTAACCCCTCCGGTAGTCTATGCATTGGAGCTAATAATACCATTTCTTCTCTACATCTCCCAGAAATATTATCAAAGTACCATAAAACTTATCCAAAGGTTGATTTGTCACTTATAACAAGCGAATCAAATGAACTTGTTAACAGGGTTCTGCATTTTCAATTAGATGGTGCCTTCGTAAAGTCGTTATCATTTAGCGATAATAATATTGTAAAAGAACTTGTATTCGAAGAAAAGCTGGTACTTATTTCAAGCCCAGAGTACAATGATTTGGAAACAATATGTTCCAAGCCATTTCTAATGAACAGTATAGGATGTCCAAATAGATTACAACTTGAAACTTGGCTGAAATTAAAAGGTATTAATAAGATAAGATTTATGGAATTCAACAATTTAAATTCCATTATTGAAGGTGTAATAGCAGACCTAGGAGCATCTTTTGTCCCTAAATCCGCAATTAAAAAATACGAAGAGAGAGGTCTTCTTAGGTCATTTCCAATACCTCCCAAATTCAGTGTTACAAAAACTTTTTTTATAAGGCACAAAGATTCACTAAAGACTAGTGCATTATCAAAATTTATTGAAATGGTGGAACTTGAGACTCCCTATAATTCAGTTATATAGTGACAAGTTTACAAGTTACAAGTTATATAGTGACAAGTTAAGGAAATTTTCCTAAGCAGAAAATCTTCATTAAATTGTCGCTTATATAGCTCTTAACTTTTTTTATAGTAGTCTTTTAAAATTTCATCCATGACCCTACTCGTGCGAGACCCGCTAATGCCTTTACTAGGGCATATCCCCTTGACATTAAGCTCATTTACTATACTTTGAATTAATTGCTGCTGAATATGCACAGGATTAATTATAGATATTGAAGTTGTCCCCTCCAAAGTTGTGAGTAAAATAGGATCTGATCCAAAAGTTGCAAAAGCTATCTTACCTTTGCTTCCAACGATTTCATTCATGTCATAATCATCAAAACTTGAAAAGCACCATATTCCTGCTCCTTGGACGCCAGACTCAAATGACAGTGAGGCAGTAACAATATCTTCTGCATCATATAACTTAGCTTGATTGCCTGCATAACCACGTGCTTCTTTTATTGGTCCTAAAATATAATCTAAAACATCCAAAGTATGGGACGCAAGATCAAGAAATTCTCCACCACCTGCAAGTTCTGGAATGACTCTCCACGGTAAAGTTCTTGAATTAGGAGCAATTTTCATTGGTTTTCTATATAATGTAACTGAGACAAAACGTACTTCTCCAATTTTTCCAGAATCAATGAGTTCCTTTATCTTGTTGAAGCGGTCCAAAGCTCTTCTATAATATGCAACAAATAATGGTACCCCCGCACTGCTGCAAGCCTCTATCATATCAATACATTCCTGAAAATTCCTAGCCATGGGTTTTTCAACATATACCGGTTTTCCTGCCTGGGCACATTTTATTGTATATTCTTTATGAAATGCAGGAGGTGTCGCTATGTAAACTGCGTCTACATCAGGGTCATTAATTAATTTTTCAGCATCGTCATACCATTTTGGAACATTGTGCCTAAGTGCATAATCTTTTGCTTTTTTCCCATCACGGCGCATTACAGCTATTAATTGTGAATTGTTTGCATTTTGAAATCCAGGCCCACTTTTAACTTCCGTAACGTCTCCACATCCAATAATTCCCCAACGTATAGTCTTCATTATTAAGCATCTCCCTATATCTTCATTTATTAATTTTAACCATAAAACAAATAGAAGTTATTTTATTTTATATCTTAACATAGCAATTAACCAATTTCAATGCAAGTATAATTTCAATAAAATCCCAAAACTATACTTACATTCCTATATTCTTGCATAAATAAAATTATATTTTACACATAAAAAATACCGCGCCAGAGGCACGGATATTATGTCTATAATCTACATTTTTCAAATGCTTGTCTAAGATCATTTATTATGTCATCTGCATCTTCTAGTCCCACACTAAATCTTAGATGTCCATTTTTAAATTCCTCAGGGTAAAAATGATTTCTCTCGTCATCCGGTCCAGTATAAACAATAAGGCTTTCATCATGACCAATGGACACAGCAGAAATAATAATCTTCAGTGAATTTACAAATTTATTATGTGTCTTAACATCACCTTTTAATCCAAAAGAAATAACACCAGAAAACATACTCATCTGTTTTTTTGCAATTTCATGTTGAGGATGACTAGTAAGACCTGGATATGCAACAAATTCAACTCCAGGGTAGCTTTCAAGAAACTTTGCCACTTTTAGTGCACTTTCACTATGTTGTTTCATACGTAATGGTAATGTTACAACCCCACGGGTTATTAACCATGCATTAAAGGGACTAATTGTACCACCTAAATTCACCATTGCTTCACGCTTTATTTTATCAATAAGCTTTCCTTTGCCAATTACAGCCCCACCCATAGCGTCTCCGTGTCCATTTATATATTTTGTTAAACTATGAATCACAAGGTCTGCTCCAAGCTCTAGCGGTTTTTGCAAAAATGGAGATGCGAATGTACTGTCCACAGAAAGTAGTGCTCCAGCACCCCTAGCAATTTTTGAAATTTCCTCTATATCACTTATTCTAGTAGTTGGATTTCCTGGAGTTTCTATATGAATAAGTTTAGTATTAGGTCTTAGCGCTTTTTTTATTTCATCTAAATTAGAAGTATCTACAAGTGTTGTCTCTATTCCATACTTTTCAGGGAAATATTCATTTAAGAGCCTATATACAGCTATATATGAAACATTTGAGCATATAACATGAGAATTTTTATCTAGAAAAGTGAAAAATACTCCAGCTAGTGCTGAAACCCCACTTGCCAGTACTACACAATCCTCTCCACCTTCAAGTGATGCTAGTCTTTCTTGAAGGTATATCTGATTTGCTGATGTATTTCTAGTGTATACTAGGTTATTAGGATCGCTCCAGTTAAGTGTTGAAGCATCTTCAGGTAGCAAATAGCTATTTGCCATAGTTAATGGTCTTCTTATTGCTCCTGTTTCTTTATCAATGTCATTTCCAACATGAATACATCTTGTAAGAAAACCCAGTTCATTTTCATTGGCCACATTAGTCACACCTTTCCAATATGTTTAATAATTATTACACAAATTATAAATCCATTAGGGATTTTTGTCAATATTATTTTAAAGCTAAGATTATTAAATTAAGTAAGTAACTAAAAAAAG
>Ga0255362_1000249_pt1 | contig 13309 bp, 17 predicted proteins | sample GFST75r2metaG_FD_186000 | JGI IMG/M metagenome (GOLD analysis project Ga0255362, IMG submission 186000)
ATTTTGGAATTCCACTACACTCTTTTTTCACTTTATAAAGATTTATAACTCTTTTTATTATTAATCATAATTCATCAACTGATGATCTCCAATGTAGGTTGTATAGAATCCATCAGTATCCGCATATATTGGTTTTAAACCATGTTTTTCGGCGTCATCCATGATGCCGTAGCTGTATTTCATACTCCCACTAATATAAAAATTTAGTTCAAATAGTAAGCTTTGATTGTATAGGTACTTTCCTAGGGGATGCTGCCACCTTATTCTTAGAACTTTTAATTGTATTATATAGATATGAATCAAGATAGCACTGCATAGGTTCTTTTTCCAACATTGAATTCATATTTAAGTCTAAGATATTTATCCTCTCTAAGATTCTGGTCCAATAGCCTATTAACTTCCATTCTTCATTCCTATCAAGATGCATATCTACTTTATTAATATAATCAATTTGCTCCTGAATAGAACGGTAAATCCTATTGAATCCCTCCCTTGGGAATACAATAACTTCTTCATGTTCCTGAAACATTTCAGGGTTATACAATTCTGCAATCCTTCCATTCGGCACCCCCTCACTTATTCTCATTTACTAAATCCTCCATAATCAGCATTAAAAATTTTTTAAAAAATTAATCTGTGTTGTAATATCAGCACGAACAATGCAGCTGCAAATGTCCAGGTACCTGCAACAAACATGCCAGTTAATAATGTTCGATACTCGGTTTTAGGCTCACCACAAGCTAAACAACGTTTATACATTTATAAATCACCTCCAATCTTTTTATTCGAGGTTATTGCTCGCATTATTATCTGAGTAAAACGATTGTACTGGTTATGGGAGAATGTTAAATCACAATGAGGGCATAGATGCCAGGGCTCCTGCTCAGTTGGCTCTTTAAGATAATAATCCTCCATTACATTTCGGCAGTTGGGGCATTCCATAAAATCAGATCCCAATTCCTTTCTTTTCATCTCAATTTCTTGGACCTGATTCCTGGTGAATTCATACCAATTTATAAAATCCTTCTTAGGAATTATAACCAATTCCCTTTGTTTTAATTCCTTAACGTTCTTTAAATCGTCTTTTTCTATGGTTTTTATATCTGTCATAAATGATCTCTCCTCAGGGTGGATCACTATAGTTGGCAACATTAACGAGGATTATCCAAGAGAGCAAATGAGAAGTAAAAAATGAATGTTATTAATACTTTGAAAGTTTTTTAATAATTTAATATTTTAAATTACAATAATGAAAGAATGGGAATTAGATATCAACAAGGAAATTAAGGCTCAAAAATATACCTAAAAATATATGCATGTCCTCAGATTCACTGAAAAAATAAATAAACAAATTATCAATGATTACAATAGCCGTGAAAACGTTGAAAAACAGTGGTACGTAGATATCATAAAAGAAAAATTATATAATTAAATGAATCAAGATTAAAATTAAGGAAATTAGTAATATGATTAAATTGGTTAATTTTTTACTTTTTAAATTGTGGGGGTGGATTCTTTGGGTTATTTAGTTTGTGAAAAGTGCAGTGGTTATTATGAATTAAAGGAAGGGGAATCTATAAATAATTTTGAATCATGCGAATGTGGAGGTGAATTAACATATCATAACTCTATTGAATTCTTAAATGAAGAAGAAAATTTAAATAACTTAATATTTTGTCCTTCATGTGGAAAAGAAACACCGATAGAGGGAAAATTTTGTGCTGAATGTGGTATGGATTTAAACTCCAAAAATAATCTAGAAATAGAATCGGTTAAACAAGAGAATAATCATTATACAAACGAATCTTTAAAACAAAATGCCGTTTGGACGATGGATGGTTATCACAATAAATATAAGAAGAAAAAAATAGAAACCGCAATTAATAAAGGAAATTTAAAAGTTCAAAAAACATTAGAAGTCCAAGGTAAATATGATGTTAAAGGTTCAGGTGATGCAAAAATCATAACTTTACTAACAGATGGTTTACTCATTGATGATACGCAGAAAATAAAATATAAAGATATAATAAGATTTGAATCTGTGAAAAACAAAGATAAATTTAAAGAAACTGTTGGTTTCTGGCTTTTTTTACCATATTATATGTTAGTTCAAAATTATAGAACATTAAAAATCAGTTTCAATGAAGGCGAGATTGAACTAAATAATGTTAAAAAAAATGATGCCATAAACTGTATAGGCTTTATCAGAGAAAAATTTCTAAATAATTAATAATATGAATAAACTTGATAATATGAATAATTTATTATTAAATTGGGGGGCTGTTTAATGGGTTATCTTGTTTGTAAGAATTGTAGGGATATTATAAGCTTCAGCCAGGCGAATCTCCAGATGATTTCACTGATAACTGTGCATGTGGCGGTGAATTAAGATATGCAATAAATATTGATGTTGTTGGAGAAAACAAAACATTTTCTAATAAAAATGAGTCTAAATTAGATAAACAATATAATAAAAGCGGATATACTACTTCAAAAACAACTAATAACTCAGAAAAACACGAAACTAAACATAAACAAGAATTTAATAACAATCATTACACTAAACCACAAGGACCCTCGAAAGAAAAAAAATCAAAAACTGATAATCCAGATACAAGTTGGGCTGATGCTACAAACCGTAAGGGAATATTTTTCATAGGTTTTATTATAATTATATTCGGATTTACTAACGGAATATTATTATGGGTGGGTATTGCTACCTGGATCATTGGTGTGCTACTATTTTTAACGGATTCATGGATTGCGTATCTTTTAATTTATGTATTATGGGCTTTAGGTGGGATTGTAGCATTCTTAGACGGTTTTGTAAGTCAAATATTAGGTGCGATATTCTCTGTAATTATCGCTTTATTTGGAATAGGCTATATTATTGTTCTTGCAAAGGAAAGGGGTAAAAATAAAAAAATAAAAGGACATATAGATATTTAAAATCATTTTTATCCTTCTGTTAGATATAATATTAGGATTATTATAATTCATTAGAGACGGAATACTAAAACAAATATCTTATAAAAAACATTCTTTTAATCTAAACCTGTTAATGCATATCAAAAAATTTTATTCAACCTTTTTTAAAAGGTTTCCTGGGACATTTTTTATGGTAAATTTTATGATTTTTGATCAAGTAATTTGATGGTCCAGGTAATGGAAGTATCGAAACTGGCATTTTACATTCATTGCATGGCATCATTTTCACCTCTTCTATCTTTGTGTCTTTTTATCGGCAGAAGAGGTATATAAACTTTATTAATATTTAAGTGAAATGTTACCAAATTTTTATTATATCTCTGATAGATTCTTAATAAAACTTGAATAGGATATTACAAAACATTTAAATAGTATTATAAATTATCTTATATTAAGTGATATAAAATGAAACAAAAAATATTTCCATTCAAAGAAGTAAGCAAAACATGCGAATCATATATACTCAAAAATGGAGATGTAGGGATTGTTGGAAGGAGAACTGTTAAATATTCCCCTTAAACCTTTTTTTATGTATTTAAAGTTTAAAAAAATCCTTACAGCTAAATAAATAGTCATAGGGTAAATTTTCTTTTATAAATTGTTAGCTGATAGAAGTTAATAATAAGACCGATATGTATCACTAAAGGAATTCGTTGACTTTGGTTTGTTTTTTAGGTGGGCAGGTCCGATGGTATAACCTATGATTCTTAATAATGTAGTTTGCAGGACCTGGGCCTAGTTTTTAGCCTTTAAGATGGTATAATTACCTATAACTTTGATGGATTGATAATTGTTTTTAATGTAATCGTCGAGTATATTTACTCCAATGCTTTTATTAGACGTATAAGAGTTATTAAATAATACAATATATTGGACATTGTTCTTTTGAAGTTCCGCTATTATTTCTTGCTGCACCGGGGCAGTAGTTACTACCCCCGTTATCATGTCATCGTAATATGTTGCACTTCCTCTATCTGCTAAAAAGTAGAACATGACATTGTTATTTTGAATCATGGCAGTATTAGAAGTACCCACGAATATTTTTTCTGATGGAGGAATTTCTTGTTGAACAAAATTCACAGTATCTATTAAATAATTTTGATTAGTTACATAAATGCCATTAGCCCTATCTAAATTTATAGGAGTCCCTGGCTGAAACGGAACATATAAAATAGAGCCTATGTAAAATATTAAAACCGTACCAATTGCTAAGTAAACTAACACAAATTTAAGAATACTTCTATTTTTCTTAGTTATTTTCTGGTTTTTTAACGTTATAGATCCGATACTTGAGTAGATATAAGAAAATAAAATTATTGATATGATAAATGCGGGATATAAATGGTTTTGATCTGCTCTAACAATTGTATAAGTAAAGAAAAAGATTCCTAAGAGGAGTAATAGTAGAATTGTCCAATCTTTATTGGATCCAAATGTTTTATGGAATACTTTATACATTAAACCCGAAAATACAGATAAAAACACTAAAATAGGAAATAATTCAGGGATTAAAAAACTCAGACCTGTTACATTATAAACTGTAGGTAAAAAAGGGAGAGACATATAAATTGGGTAAATATGTAGTGGGTAATATATAAATAAATAATAAAGCTGATTCAAAGGAACATTAACCAGAAAGAAAATAGTAAAAGGAATAACTATAATCAGTGCACTGGCAATGAATAAAGTCCATTTAGATGCTGATTGAGTCATAGATTTGATTCTTGATTTCAATCCTTTAGTTTGAACATAATTATTCAATAGAAGAACTATTGAAATGCTTATGATTGTGTAAATACCGAAATCTAACCTGAAAAAACATGTTAAACCAGCTATTAAACCAGAAATAACTAAATTCTGATAACTCTTGTTATACATATATCTGATTAGGAAAATTACTGAGAGTAAGGATAGAAGAATGGGAATGTTAACACTGTTAAAATATACATTACCCCCTAAGAAGATCGTCATTAATAAAAAGAACAGGAAAAGATTCACCTTATCTGTTAATTCTTCTTTAACTATACTATAACTGCAAATAAGTATTGAAAATAGTATAAATACATTGAAAATTCGAGTGATTATGATAGAGGGTCCGAAGACTTTAAACAATAAAGCAATTGTATATAAATTTCCTGGAGTATAAACAAAGAAAAAATCTTTGTAAGGTAAATATCCTTCTAAAACTCTTAATCCACCATATAAAAAAACTCCTTCATCATAAAGGTTCAAACCGTAGCTCATTAGAGATATGAAATAAAATAATGCAACTGCAAAGAATGAAGAAATAATTATTCTATCCTTTGTCCAGAAGTCCTTGTTAAAGAATATCATATCACTTTTCCACATCAAAAAGGGGATTGATTTTTAAACCATATTAACTTTCTTTAAGATTTTCAATAATATTACTAATTTACATTCATATTTTAATGTCTAAATTTCTCTTGGATATTCGAATATTATATCATATCTTCCAGTTTTACACTTAAGACAACGTATTATAATATGGTTATCTCTTAATTCATGGCCACATTCTAGACATTTATGCTCGTAGATTCTGAATTCACTGAGGGGGTGGATTTTGCATTTGTCAGCTGCTGTAATCCTGCTATAACATTATAACCTGGAATCCTAGGCCCCCAGGTTTCAATGTAATTTCGTGCTGTCTGCTTATCATTTTCATTCACATAATACGCTACAACTTCATCTAGTTGTGCTTGAGTTATATCAGTCATGCAATTATACCTCCTAAACTTTTAAAATGAAATTTAATTAAGATTGAATAATCGGTTCTTTATTCTTGATTATCTGGAAAGGTGTAGCACCCCTAATACACTTCTTAGGATTTTAGGATTTGGGGTTACATACAGCTCTACCTGGCGCCAATTCTGGGCATTAATCTTAGGTACATAGGTTAGTGCAACCTGGAATTCCTAAACATTTTTTATTCTCAAAAAAAGACTCAACAATATCTGTCTCTCATCCAATTCTTTTTGTATAGCTAACTAATAACCACATTTCTAGATTTCTTTTTTTTAATATCTGCTAATTTATCACAAATTTTGATTTAACTTTACAGAGGTGGCAACATTTACAAAATCTGACAATAAATATCACATCTATAAATAACATTCAGATAGGGCTTTGAAATCGATAAAGAAATATATTAGCCAGAATATCAAGTACAAAAAAATAACTGTTTCATTATTTAATGTTGATTTTCACATTTTTTTTACACTGGAAATGTACGACTAAATATTTGTTTAATTTAAATTTTGAATTCAAAATGAAAAGATCAGTACATATTAAAATTAACAATTTCTTAAAAAAATCACATTCAGAGGACTTTAATGGGATTTATAAAAATAATAATATTAAAATAGGTTTTTAAACAGAATATTTTTTTTAGATTTTTTTTTAACTCTATACCATAATATCGTGCAAAGAAGTTCACAGGTTGATATTTTTCTTAAGTTTAATAGTATTTTTTTTTAAAGTTAAATAATTCTCCTTTTGCTTACCATCATAAGAAGGGCTAAACTTGTTAGTAACAAAACAAAATTTTATTTATTAACAATTTATTTTTTTTTACTGAATTTACAAATTAAATAATTGGGGTAATTTGCCATAAAACTATTTTCCAATCTTCATCAAACTTAGTATAAACAGCTGAAACATGAAAGTCACCGGATATTTCCTTATCTTTGTAATTAAGTTTCCCATTACATTGATAAGTGAGTATGGCTGTATCATATCCAGCAGATATTAGTTTAAAATATGACATATCAAATGTTAATAATTTTAGATGTGGAAGTAAATTCTGGATAACATCTTCTTTATTTAAACGTCCAAAAAGATTAACCTCACAGAAATTATCTGCTAATAAATCAGATAAAGCCTCCTTATTCTTATCTAACCAGGCAGCTTTCCTCTCTTCTTCCAGTTTCATTAAAGTAGTTTTTAATTCCAAACTCATATAATATTCAACCTCCCAAAAAAATTAAGGAATATTTTTTCTAAATACTCTTATCCTGTACGGAAACGCAGAACCTACAGAGAGCACTGGGATTATTCAACTGCTTCTCTTTAACTGGACATAAATATTTACCATTAATATTCTTCAACTGTAATCCACCGGGAAATTTAGTGCCAACTGGATGAATGGATTCCTCTCTAACGAAAGTAGTATAAGTAGCGATAATCCCAGCAATCTTCAAAAAACACTCTTCCTCCTGACTTTTCGCTTCAAATTGTAGATTATTCAAAGATTCTAAGAATTCCCTTAATTTTTTAATATCAACGCACCCTTTATAATCTGCGGTATCATCCTTAATATTTACTATTCTGACGAAAAATGCCTTGGAGAATCGTTCGATATAATCTTCCCTGTAAGGTGACTGCATATACTTAGCATCCTCTCGTAGGAAAGTAGTAGCTTGCATGATCTTATTAATATCAATTTCAGCAGCTTCCTTTTTTATAAGGGATAACAATTCATTCTTAGGGATTCTTTTTTTAGATTCTAATTTAATTATTAATGTCATAATTTTAGACTATTTATATTTTTTAGTTATGGATTCGGCTATTTTAGGGCCGATACCTTCCACTCGGATTAATTCATTCTTAGATACATTACTTAAATCTGTTCCAAAGGTTTTAACCAGTGCACGTGCTCTTTTACGGCCTAATCTCTTCACACCCACCACTAATGGTATTAGATCATCCTTAACACCATAATATAATCGAGCGGTGAGTGTCTCTAAATCCGGTGTATAACTGTAAATATTTAAAATTTCACACATTTCCTTATAAAATTTAACGAGTAATGATGCATCATAGGCTGTTCGGCGGGTGCTGGCAGCGTATACGTTAAATGCGTTTTCGATTTCATATTCTGTATGTTCCTCAATCCATTCCATTAAAGCAGCGGCAGTGGCTTCATTATTACCAACCTCCACCACAAACACTCCTTTAATGTTCAGTTTATCCCGCACTGGCTCTTTACTCTTTCTACCCTTAAATGAAACTGGTATAATATCCGGAGTTTTAGCGATCTCATATATTAAACTATAAATATCAAGTTGCGTGTTACGAGTAGTGTATTCCTTGAGTCTTACCGCGGTTTCTACACTGTAATTAGTCCGGGAAATCAATGTACCTAATGGAGTCGTTTTTAAACCCTCAGGAGTGGGTTTTATCATACCATGATGTATTAAAAACTCTAAAGCTTCATTAATCTCATATTCCATACTATCAGAGGTATAAACACTTAAAATCTCATTATTATACATTTGAAATCCGTAAAAAGTTTCCTTAAAAAAGTTTTGTATATCTTCAGGTGTTTTAGATAATCTAGAAGCGACCTGCGAGATAATCTGCCGGTAAACTGCATCCTTATTCTCCAATAACTTGGAGTTAGTAGCTTCAATCTCTCCATACAGATAATGATCCTTAAGATTATAAGCTTCATCCACACTTTTAGCGATTAAATAAGAGTAACCTTCATCATCATAACCAGGACGCCCCGCTCGACCGGACATTTGTTCATAATCAAATACAGGTATGGGTTGCGGTCCCTGACTTGTCCAGCGAGTGTAATCCCGTATCACAACATTCTTAGAAGGTAAATTAACACCATACATTAGGCTAGGTGTAGCGGTTATCATCAATAAATTACCCGCCCGGAATTCATCCTCAATAATTTCCCTCTGCTTGTCAAACAAACCAGCATGATGGAAGGCAACTCCCTCCCGTATACATTCTGCAAGCTTCAAACATACACTAGTCGGTCTTGAACCTCGCCTTCTGGGCACCTCCAATATTTTTTCAGCCACTCTTTCAAATGCATCCTTCTTATCATGGGGTAGATTCTTTTTTATTTTACCGGAAATATAATTAGCCAGTGACTCTGTAAATCTTCGAGTGGATACGAATACTAATATTTGAGATGATTCTGTTATGGAATGATTCAAAACCTGTAGGATAACATCATTTTTGTTTTTAACTTCCATCTCTTCAATATTTAAGACATCCTTATAGAGGGGTACTGGACGGAAAACATGCTCCACTACATGTGCATCCAACCAATTTGCAAGTTCATTCATGTTTTTAATAGTAGCAGAAAGTGCTATAATCCGCATGCCAGGATTCAATATATGTGATCGAGTGAGTGCACATTCAATAGTAGGTCCCCGTGAGTACTCCCCAATCATATGAAACTCATCCACAATCAGAAGATCAACATCTCCTAATGTATTCCATGAAAAACGAGTTAACGCGTCAAAGGATTCAAAAACCATCACCGCTAAATCAGAAGAAGACGGATGTTTCCCCACTTTTATATCAAATTTTTCAAATTTCTTAAATTCTTTAAACTTCTCATTCTGAATAGATATCAAAGGCACCGCGTATACCACTTTACCCCCCTTTAATATAGTATCTAATGCAGCCATCACACCTAATAATGTTTTACCACTAGCAGTGGGTATAGCTATAATATAATTATGATTATCCTCTAGAAAACCCGCATCAACCACAGCCTTTTGAGCAGGATTCAATTCCTTTATCTGGGGATAACATTCCTTTAATATTCCATTAATCTCCGGTTTTATAGACTCCATAAAGATTTAATCCTTCTCTTTTTTAATTACTTCAATCTCTGAAATAGTAGTTGATGGATACTGTCCATTCTCATCCTTCTCCACACTCTTAACCATATCCCAAACCGTTAAAAGACCCACACTAACACCCGTTAATGCTTCCATCTCCACTCCGGTCTTACCCGTTGAATTCACATTAACAGTAATCATTATATAATTCCTTTCAACTTGGAAATCCACATCCACCCCTGTGATTCTTAAAGAATGGCAGAGAGGTATGAGATGATGAGTAGATTTCACAGCACTTATAGCCGCAATTTGAGCAGTTACCAATACATTACCCTTATTTAACTCCTCATTTTCCACTAAATTAATAGTGCTTTCTTTTAAATAGATTTTACCTCTAGCAAGAGCAATTCTTCTAGTGACAAGTTTATCACTAACATCCACCATCCTCACACCATTAGATGAAAGATGAGTTAAAGTTTTATTTACCATTATTAAAAATTCTCCTTTCTTAAATTCATTAAATCAAATGTTTTAGTTCTCAGATCCTGAAAACTAATCTATTTTCAATTAAATTTTTTTTTTAAGCTAAAGTCCTTTTTATAAATTAATTTTAAATAAATTTTTGTTTAATATGGTATTTTTAAGTTAGAGTATTCATGGGCTTTACTATGTGCAGCGTTACCCATTTTCTGACTTAATTCATTATCACATAATATTTTATCTAATGCTTCTGCTAAAGCTTTAGAGTCTCGAGGTTCTACCAATAACCCTACATCACTCGTGACTAATCCGGGTATCCCTCCTACATTGGTGGCTACCACTGGTAATCCCGTGGCAAAAGCCTCAAGTAAAGTTATGGGAAATCCTTCTGAAATACTAGGCAGGACAAAAACATCAGTGGCAGGCATAATCTTATTGACATCCCGTCGGGCGCCGGTGAAATACACATCTTTAATATCCTCTTTTAAAACCATTTCCCTTAAATTCGTCATTAAGGGTCCATCCCCCACTATTATAAGCTGTGCATCAGTTTTTAAATATTTTTTTGCTTCAAGGAGGTATTTTAAACCTTTCTGAGTAACTAAGTTACCTACAAATAATATCAACGGCTTATCCCTGTTAAGTCTCATATCCTGGATGAAAGTAGTTTCATTATCTGGTTTATATTTCTCCACATCCACAGCATTAGGAGTTACCATTATCTTATCCTTTAATCCCGTAATATTAAGTTCATAAATTTTTTCTTTAATGGCATCGTTTACCACAGCTATATAATCAGCATTTTTAAGCACATATATTATTAAGATTCTTAAAAATGGATTAGAAGCTAAAATATTAATATCAGAACCATGCACTGTGACAGCCGTCTTTCGACGGGTAAATATATTTGCTAGGACGGCGATTAAACCGGGTGGTAGTAAATAATGGGCGTGTATCAAATCTACATCATATTTTCGGGTGATGCTTATTAGTTTTAGAGTGGCGGATATGAAAAAGAAGAAACCCCTTAAACCTTTAATGTTAATTGTGGGGGCTGTTTCAACATGCACTCCATCATAATCATGAATATCCGGGTGAGGGTAGGTTAATACAATTACTTCATCACCCCTTTTAACTAATTCCTGGGAGAGAAGATAGGTATGTGATGATACACCACCGATATGAGGTGGATAATGACCTAAAAGACACACCTTCATAATTTTTTAACCTCAAAAAACGAAAATTACATTCTTTTTTATATATAAATATAAGGAATCTAATTATATTTCTTTTTAATTATAATTTTATTCTTTAATATTATTGCAAATCAAAATGCGCAGGTGAATTTTTATAAAAAAAATATAATATTTTAATTTTTAAAAGATACATGGTGATTGGAGTTTAATACTGTACCATCCATCTTCACTATAACAACATCCAACTCTTCCTGATATTTATATTGACATCTTTCTTTCACGGCTTCTGCAATACTATTGAAAACAGTTTCTACCAAATTAACCTCATCCAATAAATCAATCATCTCTTCCGTAGTATTTGAATGATAAATCTGATTTATAAGAGGTTGAGAAGCATTTGAAAGTGCTGCGTGCGTGGTTATTATTTCTCTTCGTCCGTCTGCATTACGGTGTTCAGTGTTGAAAATTCCAGCAGCGATTTTAATAAGTTTTCCAGCATGCCCGAGGAGAATTAAATGTTTAACATTTGCTTCGCTTGCTTCATGGAGCATGTAACCCACTAGATTCCCCATTTGAATTATCTGGTCTTCATCTACATCTAAGAGGTTCTGGGCGATTTTATCTCCAATGTTACCCGGTACAAAAACAAGTTCTTTATACTTTTCAGCTACTGCCACGTCTAATTGACATTTAAATGATTTTTGGTAGCTTTCCATGTTCATGGATCGAGCTAAGCCTGTGGTTCCTAAAATGGAGATACCGCCTATGATTCCCAATCGATGGTTAAGAGTTTTCTCTGCTAGTTTCTCTCCGCCAGGAACATATATAATTACTTCCACTCCTTTATATGGTGGTAGTAATCTCTGTAGATTAGTTCTAATCATCTTTTGAGGAATGGGATTTATAGCGGGTTGACCCACCGGAATTTGGAGTCCTGGTTTAGTGACTACCCCCACACCTTCACCCCCTCTGATGATTATTCCAGTTTTATCAGTAATTTTAACGTCGGCGAAGATCTCCAGATTACGAGTAACATCCGGGTCATGATATGGTCTTTTTATTACAGATGCTCTTCCATGAGTATTTGTTAGTTTCTGTGAGTTTTCAATGTCTATATCCAGTTTACCTATGGGAGTTTCTAATTTTATTTTATCCACTTTTTTATTTAAGACTTTAAATGCAGCTATTGCTGCTGCAGTCGCCGCGGTGCCTGTGGTAATCCCATATTCAGGTTCTTTTTTTGAATAGAGTTTATCTTCCATTTAACTATTAACTTAAATTTTATTTTATTAACTTTCTTCACTTAATTCAGCTTTCAGGGCTTCTACTAACTCTTCTTTAGTAGGTGCACCTACAAATTTAACTACACCGTTTAATGCTATAGCGGGAACTGCCATGAGATTATATTCAACAGCTTTTTCCCTATCTGACATTATATCTATTTTTTCAACTTCCAAGTCATCAGGCATTTCTTTTTTCACTTCTTCCACCAACTCTACAGCCATGGGACAGTAAGGGCATGATGGGGATGTAAATACTTCAACTTTTACTACCATAATTCGTCACCTCTCCTTTTTGATATATCAGGATAAAAAATATTTTTTAGTTATTAATTATAATCTGTCCATAAAACCATATAAATCTAATCTATATCATTATATTCTACAACAACTTCATAGAATAGATTAAAATAGATTAGAAGTCTTTTCAACATGTCAAAAGAAGTAATAGATCATCAAGTTTGATTTATTAAAAAATGATTTGAAGCATATATTATACATTTTTAATTAAGTATATTCATTCAATTTCAGAAATTTTTTTCAGGTTTCTATTAGCATCCGATGTATAAAATTTTTTTTTATATTATGATATTTTTTATTAAAATGGTATTTCTAAAAAATATAACTGCCTTTTTTTTTAATGTGATTAAAAAATTTGTGTAATAATATGATACTGAAGTTCACTGTTGAGAAAACTTCAGTACCTATTATCATGCCGAATATTATTATATTTTCGTTTGGAGGCGGGTAAAATAAA
>Ga0255362_1000251_pt1 | contig 13176 bp, 10 predicted proteins | sample GFST75r2metaG_FD_186000 | JGI IMG/M metagenome (GOLD analysis project Ga0255362, IMG submission 186000)
CCGCTAATCGAGAAGGATTGCTTGACCTGGGTTGAAGAGGGTGCTGAGATGGTGAGGGCGGTGGAGATCTTGACGGGAGTGACGGTGACGGTGGCGGTCGGGCTTGTTGAGCTCACGTAGGGGGCGCTGCCCGTGTAGGTGGTGCGGTACTGGTAGGCGGCGGCGGTGGATTCGGTCCGGCTGAAGGAGTAGGTGCCAGAGACGGTCTGTGAGGCGAGGGTGCTCCAGGTGTTGCCGCTGAGGCGCTGCAACGAGACGGTGCTTTTGGTCAACGGGGCGCCGTTGGCGGTGAGCTGGCCGCTAATCGAGAAGGATTGCTTGACCTGGGTTGAAGAGGGTGCTGAGATGGTGAGGGCGGTGGAGATCTTGACGGGAGTGACGGTGACGGTGGCGGTCGGGCTTATAGCGCTCACGTAGGGGGCGTTACCCGCGTAGATGGTGCGGTACTGGTAAGTGTTGGCAGCGGTTTCGGTCCGGCTGAAGGAGTAGGTGCCAGAGACGGTCTGCGATGCGATGGCGGTCCAGGTGGTGCCGCTGAGGCGCTGCAACGAGACGGTGCGTTGGGTCAACGGGGCGCCGTTGGCGTTGAGCTGGCCGCTAATCGAGAAGGATTGCTTGACCTGGGTTGAAGAGGGTGCTGAGATGGTGAGGGCGGTGGAGATCTTGACGGGAGTGACGGTGGGGGTTTTTGCCTCAACTACAGCGTTAGCGTTACAGAACAACAATGCACCAATCACAAGCACTACGGCGACAACAATCACACCTCTCTTTTCTGCAAACATTCCTCCTCACCTTGAACGTTAAACCCCGTACTCGGGCCACAAGGCTGCTCTGAGCACATAGGTACACGATAGAGGAGTTTTGATCGCCTTAAGCTTTCCTTTGTAAAATGGCGTCTAAATTACCTTAAATTATCAAAATTGCTTTATTTTAGCAAAGTAGTGCCTGATAGGCCGTCTCTGCTCGCATACATCAACGCGAATGGAGACGGTCGAAAAAATTAGAAGGGGAAAAATGAGGTTAGAACGCGCTTCCTGTCAGCCATATTCAGCTTTGACGTCGCCGTCCGTTCAACGGTGAGCACGGCAAAAAAAGTGAACACACGATCCTCGTCCCAGCGGCAACGTAGGTACGCCGGTTCACTCTCAGTCCGTTTCCTACTCGAAAGGGGTCAGTAAGCGCCCGCACTGGTACTGATTCCTCGTGCAGTTTGGCGCCTCTTGCCCCGCCCGACAACAGCTGCAATTTCGTTGAGAAATGCGGCCGCAGTCGCGTCCCAAGAGAACTGGTTGCTCCAGCTCAAAGCGCCCTCTGACATTTGCCTTTGGAGGTCTGTATCACGCGCGAAACCGATTGCAGCACGTGCCAACGCTTCGGGGGTCGCTTCCGTCAGCAGACCCGTTTCGCCGTCTCGGATCGCGTCTCGGTAGCCGGCGATATCGTAGGCGATGGCCGGAGTGCCGCAGGCATTGGCTTCGGTGATGACCATTCCCCATCCCTCGCGTATTCCCGGAACGAGCATGGCGTGCGCCCGCTGCATCAGCTCAACCTTGCGAGCCTCGTCAACATACCCACAAAACTCTAAGTTGAGTCCTTTCGCCATAGCTTCCAGTTTCTTACGCTGCGCGCCGCGACCAACAACCCACAGTCGGGCTTCCGGCATCTCGGATTCAATGATCTCGAACGCGCGTATGCATTCATCCGCACGGTTAGCCTTTTTCAGCAGACCGACAAAGAGAAATGTGGGCACGTCTTCTTTGGGCGGCACCTTCTCCAAAGGCTCGTTACCAAGTCCTTGTGGTACAACGCATATCTTGTTGATGCCAAATTTTTGCAACTCATCTCTGGTGGAGTTGCTGACCGTGACGGTGTCGACGTTGCGATAGCACGCGTACCATCGTGGCTCCATAACGTAGTGCATGAGGTGACTGATCCCTAGCGGAAGCACCGCGAGATGCTTTGCGCCTACCACTTCGTGCACCAAGAAGACGACCGGCTCGCGCACAAACTTTGGAGCTAAGAACGGTATGTTCGTGTACTCATCGACCACTACGTCGCAGTTGCCTCGCAGGTGCTTGCGATAGTAGGTTCGCGCCTGCGACCGAACCGTCAAGTAGTTGCCCAAACGGATTATTCTGATTCCATCAATCACTTCAGTGGGCGCACCACCGGCAAAATTCGACGCGATGAGGGTAACCGCATGCCCATGTGCGACCCAGCGCTTCGCGACTTCGTGCGTGAAAATTTCAGCGCCTCCCGCGCGTGGATGCGTGTGATCCCGCAAATTGAGTAGCAATATCCGCATGATGATTCACCTTTGAATTAGGGCACCGACGCGAAGACCGTTCTCCGTACCAGCTCGCTGGAACTTAATTATTATCAAGGTATTTAATAGTTATTATTATTTATCAATAGTTGTTAATTATTACTTAATCTCAAATCATAACACAAGTCAAGAATTAATTTGAATCAACCTGTCCTGTTCGTTAAAGACTTGCGTCATCGTTCGTCTCCAAGTGTGGGGGTCTCAGGTTGTCATTGGCAGCTATTAGCTTTTGGGACGAATTGTCGCTGACGGTGCTTTTTTTGCCGCTCAAGCCCCACAGCGGTCTCTAATTCGTTAATTGTTCTGGTCTATGTTAATAAATAACACAAGAGTCAAGAGTTAATTTTGCGTCAACTCGTTGCGTCCAAAAGGCAAGGCTTAGCTCTAGTTCTTACCGCGATCGACTCACACGATTCGAATTAGGACGCGCCGTCACGTTTCGAAACGGACTTGAACACCCGTTCATCGATGATACAGAGTACAGGTTTCATCTCGGCAAGTGCAACCAAACGTCAAAGGGTGGGACAGTTGGCAAAGAGGTGCTCGAGAGATCAAGCCTTCAGTTAAGAGAGCAACACGTGGCCCATTCTAGGATTGAAGTGCCAGTCCGCAGCATCTGCGAAAGAGCGGCGATCGGCGAACGCCCTTAGTACGCGCTTTGCCGTAATGATTCGCCTCAGACGCATCGCCTCTAGCGCAGCCGCATAAGTGACTTACGATGATGACACGCGTGCGCGCCACGCTTTTTTTGAACTAACGAGAGATCGCTTTCCCTTAATGGGTCCCAAGTTTGACCCTCTTCTTGCAAACAGCGCTGCGTTTTTAGCGCAACGAACACCCAGTAACTTAACGCAGCAGCCTGCGGTCACGGCGCTCACCTGACCGAGCTGCCAAGCCGCGGCATGCGCGTGCTCGTTGATCGTGCGCTCGTCGCTTGGTGTTATAAGCAAGAAGTGCGTGATATTAGTCGTCCATATCCGCTAGAGGGCAAAAGTGAGCATGAAAGCCATCATACTCGCCGCGAACGATAACCCAGCGCTATGCCCCCTGAACCTTCGAAAACCGACCGCGTTGATCAAGATTAACGGGGTTTCTCTGCTCGAACACCAAATACGGGCGTACAATCGTGTGGGCGTAGAAACGCCTTCCATATCGGTGGTCTCCGGCTATCGGCACGGCCGGGTCAAACGCTACTTGACGCGCGAGCACCCCGAAATACGCCTGGTGAGAGATCTCGACTATCGTTCTACGAGCGCCCTGCATTCCCTGGACCTCGCCTTCCGATCCGGAGAGCCTCAGACCGCCGACGAGGGGCTATTCATAAGCCGTGGAGAATGCGTTTACGATGATGAGGCAATCGAGCGCGTATCACGCGTCTCCGGGAGCGCCATCGCCGGTGATAGTAGCCATTACAGGGCTGCGTCGACAAAAGTCATCGCCGAGAACGGAAACGTTGTTCTCATTGGCACCGATATTCCAAAACAAGCGGCCACCGCAGTCGCAACCGACCTGTACAAGCTTGACGCTCACGCGGTTACTATGCTCAGAGGTATCGCAGCAGAGCGCACTGCTGAAAAAAGAGATCCGCCGATGGCCGTAGCACTGAGCGATTTGATTCGTCGTGTTCAGATGACGTTCGTCGACATCGCGGGAACGAAGTGGGCCGTCGTGCGCACGGTGGACGACCTGCACACGGCCGACAAGCGATTCAGTCGTTTTTCATTGTCCGGCAAGCAATGTTTCGTCCTCGACTTGGACGGCACCGTGTACGTGGGAAACCGGCCGATCCGCGGCACCGTTGAGTTCATCAACCAGAATATGGACGATCGTGTGTTCTATTTTGTCACGAATAACACCTCGAAGCTTCCCGAGGATTATTGCACGCGGCTCAACGCGCTTGGCATACCCACTGACGCGGACCACGTCGTCACGCCGCTTGCGCCCCTTATCGCGTACCTGCACGAGCGCGCGGTGACGCATGTGTATCTCCTCGCGAACGCCAGGGTCAGCGCGTTCCTGCGTGGGGCGCTTCCCGGACTCAAGCTGACCGCCGATCCAGAGGAGTGTGAGGCGCTCATTATGACCTACGATACGGAGCTCACGTACGAAAAGCTGAGAGACGCGGCGCTGCTGCTGCAACAGAACCCCCGTTTGACGTTTCTCGCGACGCACGGCGATCTCGTGTGTCCCACCGAGCACGGTTTCGTCCCCGACAGCGGCTGCATCTTGTCGGTGCTCGAACAGACAACCGGCCGAACACCGGACACGGTTTTTGGTAAGCCTAACCCGCTCTTGTTGGAGCGCGTGACCGCTCAATACCGCCCGGGGCAGCTGGTTATCGTCGGCGACCGACTGTACACCGACGGGCAGATGGCGCGCAACGTGGGATGCGAGTTTATCTGTGTATTAAGCGGCGAGACCACGCGCGAACGGATAGACGACCTGTGCGAGGACGAGTTCCCGTCGCTCATCGTGAAGGATCTCGGAGACCTGCTGACGTGAGCAATCGGACAATCCGACCCGTTGCAGCCGACTGAAGCCCGCGTGCGGGACGGAAACGACGCGTTAGAACGTCGCGATTTTCTCTCTCAGCGCTTTGCAGTTTTCAGATGAGCCGCTGACCGCCGACGGGACGTATATACCCGAACGACTGACACCTCGCGTGAATGCGGCGAGGGGTTATTGCGGTGTCACTCGTCTGCGCGTTCGTTGTCCTCTGGCATACTACCAGCAAATGTCGCGTTTTCAAAGAGCTTTTCCACTTGTCGGCAGCTCCGGACGTCGTGCGATACTCCGACTGGTTTGGATAAAGATCGGCAACAAAAAACAGAGTGGCCTTCCAAGCTCTTTTTCTGAATTCGTGCCGATAAACCCGGCGCCGCTCGTCACCTAGATTTCTTGTGTGTCGCCATGTTGACCGCTACGTTACCTGAATTCAAACGAATCACCAGTAATGCTTCTGGCGGGCTACTGTTCGTCGGAAAAACTGTGAATTGTGGATCCGCTTCTGCTGACGACTAACTACGTCCCGGCGTTACACGAGCGCCACTTGTGAGCCGTCCGGCGTTCCAGCTCTTCCCGGGTGAGTCGTGGGGTTACTTGTCTTGGCCATAAGCCACTTCCGCCATAAGAATGCTCCTATTCTCAAACCATCCCTCACGAAGAGAGCAGTATCTAATTGTTGCTACTATCTATTAATAATCTTGATGTATATGAAGCACAAGAGTCAAGAGTTAATTTGACATCAACTCATGCTGTTCGCTAACGACGTGTGGTATCGCTCGTCTCCAATTTCGTGAGTCGGGTTGTCGTTACTAAATATCAGCCCCTCTTTTCGCGTACATTCCTCCCTACTTTGAGGATTAAACCTATATTAGGGCCACAAAACTGCTCCGATAGGTTCAAAACAAAGGGCTCTTGTTCGACTTAAGGTTTTCTTTGCAACATTGCGTCTCTATTGCCTAAAATTATCGACAGTGCTTTTTTTGGACAATTTAGTGTCTAATAGTCGTCCGTTCCTGTTCGAATATTCTAGTAGTCCGTCCCTGTTCGCATACACCGACGCGAATGGAGACGGTCGAAAACTCGGGGGGAAAAATGACGTTAGAACGCGCTTCCTGTCAGCCATATTCAGCTCGCGTTGAAGTCGCTCCTTCTAACGGCACGCACCGCAGAAAAAAGGTGAGCGCGCGATCCTCGTCCCAGCGACGACGAGACGCCGGTCCAATCTCAGTTCGTTTCAGACTCGAATGGAATCAGACCGCGGCCGCGGGGGCACCGATTCCGTGCGGAGTTCGGCGTCTTTGGCCCCCCACAGCAACATTTTCAATTTCGTCGAGAAACGCGGCAGCAGTCGTGTCCCAAGAGAACTGCCGGCTCCAGCTCAAAGCGCCCTCTGACAATCGCGTTTGCAGACCTGTCTCGCGCGCGAAACGAATTGCAGCGCGTGCCATCGCTTCGGGGGTCGCTTCCGTGAGCATACCCGTTTCGCCGTCTCTGACAGCGTCCCGGTAGCCAACGATATCGTAGGCGATGGCCGGGGTGCCAGAGGCGTTCGCTTCGGTAATGACCATGCCCCACCCCTCGCGTATTCCGGGAACGAGCATGGCGTGCGCCCGCTGCATCAGCTCAACCTTGCGAGCCTCGTCGACGTACCCGAAAAACTCTACGTTCAGTCCTTTCGCCTGCGCTTCCAGTTTGTCACGCTGCGCACCGCGGCCCACAATCCACAGTCGGGCCTCCGGTATCTTGGATTTAATGATCTTAAACGCTGTTATACAGTCGTGCACAAGGTTGGCCTTTTTCAGCAGACCGACAAACAGAAATGTGGGCACGTCTTCTTTGGGCAGCACCCCCTCCAAAGGCTCTTGACTAAGTCCCTGAGGCACGATCCGCGTGTCAGTGATGCCAAATTGTAGCAAGTCGTCTCGGGTGGAGTTGCTGACCGTGACGGTGTCGACGTTGCGATAGCACGCGTACCATCGTGGCTCCATGAAGTAGTGCATAAGATGACCAATCCCGGGCGGAAGCACCGCGAGATGCTTTGCGCCCACCACTTCGTGCACCAAGAAGATGACCGGCTCGCGCACAAATCGTGGGGCTAAGAACGGTATGTTCGTATACTCATCGACCACCAGGTCGCAGTTCCCTCTCAGGTGCTTGCGATAGTACGCACGCGCCCGCGACCGGACGGTGAGATAATTGCCAAGGCGGATTATTGTGATTCCGTCAATCACTTCAGTGGGCGCACCACCGGCAAAATTCGACGCGATGAGGGTGACCGCGTGCCCGTGAGCGACCCAACGCTTCGCGACTTCGTGCGTGAAGACTTCAGCGCCTCCTGCGCTCGGATGCGTGTGATCGCGCAAATTCAGTATTAATATCCGCATGATTACTCACGTTTGAATTAGAACCACAGCTGCGAAGACTTATTCTCCGCGCTAGTGCATTACTTCTTAATTGTTGTCAAAGTATTTAAAAGTTATCTAATGTTATCAATAGTTATAATTTATGTAAAAAAAATAAATAACAGTCAAGAGTTAAGCAGAGATCAACTCGTGCTGTTCGCTAACGACGTGTGGTACCGTTCGTCTCCAAGCTCGCGGGGTATCAGATTGTCATTTGTACCTGAGAGTTTCTGCTCAATCCCGCAAAAGCTGGGAGCGTGACGACGTGTCGATCGTCCATCCAAACGTCTTTGTCGGGTGCGGACTCACGTTGCTGTTACCCGCTGAGCTGAGAGACGCGGACGCTCCAATTAGTGCAGCTGGACAATTGGCGGGGGGCGACGATACTGGTGGCTGTCGCAGTCCTCTGTACTCCATGATAAAGGTCTGGAGCGATGGGCGTGTCGGGCATGCGGAGCACGAAAGATGAAACGGGCGACAACGTCTATGTCTTGCTCGCATACGCGATGGTTCCCTTCGTTGCGTGAGCGCGGCGTTTCGCGCCTGGACCGACAACGAGTATGCGTACGCGGCCTTATCCAGAGCATCCACCAGCCACCACTGTCGCTGGGGGCGTGCGCGCCGTGCACGAGGGATGGATCAGACTGCGAGGGGGGTCACATGTTAGCGCTAAATCGTAATTCACGCATTCGCGGACGTATGAAAGATACGAAGACGAAAGAGCGTTTTATGGAGTTGCAGGGTCAAGGGCTCCCGCTGGCAAAGATCGCCGTGCACGAATGATTTAGATGAAATATCACTTGGCAATGACCGTGAGGATGCCAATCGTCGCGTAAGGGCCTGCCAGTACAGGAACCGTTATTTGTGACGGCACCACCTCCCTCCAGTAAATCGGGGTCGAGGTGGAGTTGCCGCTAGGTATCTGCATATTCTGCACGGATACCGCGGTCGTGGTCATGCTCTGCCACGATGCACCTGTTGCCGAAACTTGCAGGCTTCCGACAGGAACGAGCGAGGCACCGGGCGCCGTACTGTTCCAGGCGCTCGCCTGTGCGTCTACCGCGATGGGGCCGTTTCCGGAGTTATGGATGGTGATCTGTTGTGTGGAGGAGGTTTGATTATAAGTAAGCAGTCCGAAGTTCAACGACCCTGAGGTATCAATGGTAAACCCGGTCGTTCTTGTATACTGGTAATTACCGAGATACTGGGTGTTACTAGCTACCCCTTTGGTATCATAGACGATTGCTTCAACCTGATACTTGCCGCCTGTAGGATTGTAGGGGTACCAATACTGAAACTCAATGGTCACGGTGTAATATCCATTAACGCCACTGCCCGACGAAGGCTGTAGGACCTCTACTACATTGGAGACTTGGGTCTTAGGGACATCATTGATACAGAGCCATACGTCCAGTTTTCCCAGCTGTTGCCAGCCGCCTTGGTCAGTGCAGGCGATTGAGAGGTTCAAAAAGCTTGGTTGGTCAGGTTGAGAGGTTATGGTTTGGGAGTTAGGCGTCGCGGAAACGACGGCCGGATGGGCGGCACCGACAATGGCTTGTGCTACAGGCGCCGTGCTGCTCGCCTCAGAGGTATTCGCTGGAGCGGTTGCGGTTAGATCGCCCGCCGTGGGCGGCACACTCGGTGTAGCGCTCGGTGTAGCGGTCGGCGCAGCGGTCGGTGTAGCGGTCGGTGTAGCCGTTGTAACGCTCACGCTCGGCGGGAGTTCCGCCACATTCGGGGCGCTGTTTTCCACCTTTGGTGTGGGGGTTGATGAGTTATTAGCTAGGGAACTGATGGCGAGCACCGGCATCAGACTGCACATAAGCACGACTAGTATGCAGATTACTAATGCCATCATTGTCGACGGGCGTTTCATGCGACGAGATCCTCAGCTGTGCCGTTAGTACGACTTATGCGCCCCATCTTCCCGTTCTACGTAGGTAATAAAGCCCTCCGATGACGAGCGCGCCGATAATGATGATGCCCGCCACAACGGGAAGGACGTAGCTTCCCGACTCTGACACCGTCAACACGGTTGCTTTATCTTCAGTCACTTTATTCGCATACTGGACATGCCCCGTCACGATGTACCTGCCCGATGCCTGGGGGGTGTAGTACGCCGCCAGGTTCACGGTCTGACTCGGCAGGACTTGAAGCGTGTTGCTCTGCGCAGTTCCCACGAGGCTGCCGCCCGTCGCATTCCCAACGTCCTCGCGCACCTCGCACACAAGCGAGCCGTTGATGCCGATTTGGCCGGTGTTGGTGAAGGGCGCGACGAGCTTAACCGTGTCACCGGTGTTGACAGACGTGGGGCCATCGATGCGCACCTCGGTGAGTTCGCCCTTGCTCTTCAACACGCCCTGTTGAAATACTTCGACCAGCTGGGTCGTGTTGAAGATGCTCGTGCCGTTAAAGAGCACGTCGGCGCGCGCCATGTACTGTCCTACGGGGAGTGTGTTCGGGTACGTTGTGTACACGCCTTGTGTCGTCCGCGCCTTGATCGTGACGTTAGTGACGTTGTACGTGCTTGTAGCGGTGTCATTCCCCACTCCTGTGAGATTCAGCCTGATGACCGGCTGTGCATCGACGTTCCCCGTGCCCGTCCCGTTTATGTAGAGTGGGAAGGCCGTACCTGCTTCCGTATCATAGAGCCGCAGGTCGTTGACCTGGAGGCCAATCTTTTGCTGAGCGGTCACGCTGTAGGAGACGAGAACGTTCACGGCGGGCTGCAGGAGAACCCCTGATTGGTTGATCGCCTTGGGCACCTCGATCGTCGAGCCGAGGTGGATCGTGCCGTTATAGAGGCCGTCAGGCTTCGTCGTTGAGACGGTTGCATTAATGATTGCGACGGCGGATGAATGCGGCGCAATTGTGCCCGTCGCGGGTGAGACAGATATCGTATCGCTGATAGTATTGTTCACGGTGAGATTGTAGCTCAGCGTGTACGTTGGATCAGGATTGAAGATCGTTATCGGATAGTCAGCACTTGTGCCGCGCAACATGTCGTTAATGTATATCTCAGACGGCGAGACCGCTATGCCAATGGCGTCCGTTTTTGGAACGGGCATTACTGCAATAGCTGCGAGCAGGATGAGGGAGATGACAGCTACGCGGACTGCAGCTGATGATGATCGCCTTTGCATACCCTCCATCCTTGCTCCGTATATGGCATAACAGATATAAGGGTTTCCAAAAAAGTCAGTGGGTCGTATATGGCATAACAAAGAAAAGGGGTACTAAAGGTCGCTACACGGCGATCTTTAGTGCTGCACGCTCGTTTGCAGACGACCGACTACGTGCGTACTTCACGTAGATATCATACACGTTCTCCGGCAATGGATTTCGATAATGACTCCACTCAACGCCTGAAACGCCGTGTGTCAAGATGTACGCTCTATTCGACAAATCCCACCCGATCACGTCTCCGTGCTGCTCCGTGAACTTACGAAGATCACTGAGCACAAGATACGGACCACAACGACTGAGCGGTATTTCGTGCCCTGCTTGGCGTGAACGCCAGAGCCATTGGTTGAGCGCAGAGAGTGGACACATAATCTCGTTACCTTTTTTCCCGTCGAGGAGCGGTTCAACGGCGTCATTAACGCGTGGGTGCAGCGGCTCATAGTGAGCCGTTCGAATCTTGTCCTGATCTGCCGATACGTGTAGTGTCGCTCCTTGGATCTGAATTTCAATGCCTCTTCAAACTGCCCAGCTGTAATTCTGCCGATCTGGGCGCTGGCCTGTAAAGGCCCCAAATATAATTGAGGCTTTATACGCGACTTAGTGCGGCTCATCGAGTTCGCCTCGCGTATAGCTCAGTTTAAGAAATGCAAGAACGTTCTGTACGTCTTCAATCGTCACGATACGTCCGGTCAGCAGCTTAAAGGTTTTTATGGCTTTGGGCAATTCAAGGAACAGCCTAAACGATTCATAACGAGAGTCAAGCCTCGTTTTGGTAGATAAGTGAGGAACGCCTTAGCATAATAGAGAGATTTCGCCTGTGTGTCGCTGCTGTGAAACTTGTCGAGGACGTACGTCCGCAGCGCCTCCATATGCGCTTTGCTTATCCTCCCTCGGTGCATTTGCAGAATGCGGCGACGGAACGGCGCGGCCTGCCACGCGAGTAGCGTGACAGCCCCGCCAGCCGGAAGCTCAGAAATGCTTCAAGCTCTTCGAGCGTATAGTATAGTTCCAACGACCGACCGAGGGACTCACTAACGCCGCTGCTATCGTCGTCGAGCCTGTAAGCTACGTAGCTTCTCTACTTCTGTTGGTAAAACAGCGCCTCATCGTCTTTTTTTAAATCAGATGTCTATTCGCCCTCGGACTTGTTTTGGGTCTCCTGGCGGGATCCTATCGGGGTATCAGGCAGTGGTTCGTGCACGATGGTGGCAGAGCTAGGCGCAGCAGCGCTCAATTGTGGTTGTAAAACTTTTGGACTGATTTTTTGACAAGCGGAGGCTAAAATAGGGGTATTCACACATTCTTTATTCTCGACAAGTTTGTCTAATTTGTCTAATTGAAGTCAAATAAAAAATCCTTGAACTCCGTCAATCTCGGTTTGATAGATATTCGCAATTCGACCTGCCAGCTCTTTGAGCTCTCTTGGCAAGCGAATGATTGGATATGAAAACGTGGGATTAGATGATTGAAGCGATATCTTCGTCGTGAATATCTTTTCCATAACTTACCTTCGGAAGCCAATATTGTCTGTCTGTTACATTTTGCTTTCTACTTGATACACAGCAGCGCCTACATTCACACAATGCCGCTTGAAGAGCTAATAGAACGCGTTGAACGGGCCACGCCAGACGCTAAACTAAGGTATGTGGTGACATGCGGAGCAGCGTGCAGCTACTGCCTTACAGGGCTGAACGGCTTGACGGGTCGTATCTGCGGACATTTGCTGTTGAGTTGAAAGATCAGCTTGCTCAGACGCTCACTACGTTTGTCACATCGATTCTGGTAGGGCCGCGAGCGCACCATGACGCGGCAGAGCCATCTCTTCGCCAGATAATTGACGTGTTGCAACAAGTGATGTGCGCACACGATGCAGAGAAACTTGCGATAGCTCTGCTGGAAGTCTATGAAGAAAGGAAGTCGCTTAAACAACCTACGTTCTATAAATGACACCGGTGATAAGAGTCAACGTAATTTTGCAATTATTCCTGGCGCGGCTGATAGCCGAGCCGTCCGCGTGTCATAATGAGAATTAGCAGTGCTGGCACCCCAAAGGCGATAAGGTTGGCCAAGTCCAGGGTCGTCTCATTCACGGGGCGAAACAGTGGTATCCACACAACTATCGGGGTATTGATGCTGGTGTGCAGCACGCTGGCGATGAAGACGCTTCCTTGAGTGTGGTTGAAAACCCACGTAATGATTATTGCGATTGCTATGATCATCATAAGAAAAATGAGAAAGCCCGTAAGGACGGTAGAGAAACTGGTGCCTGGGCCTCCTCCGTGATCCGGCGTCAAGAACCACAACGAATACCAGAATCCCCATAAGACACCAAGAAGCAGCGTACCCCGCAGTGGCCCATAGCGCGGTTGCATACGGGGCAGCGCGAAGCCGCGCCAGCCGATTTCTTCGGGGAGCCCAGTCTGAAGGAAGACGGCGAAAAAAGCCACTGGATAGACCAGCAAGAAGGGGCGAAGACCTTCAAATCTCGCAAGCAAGCCTGGCTGGATGATGATCCCAAGCAGGAGTAGTGCAGGGATGCCGACGAGGATGAACAGATACCATTGCCAACCAGCGCGCCATTGCGTAAGACGGTGCCGCAGGCCACGCAAGCCTGATTTTCCTGCGGTGATACGGGTCATGATGATGGCGGCTAGGGCCGGCCCCGCGTACGCCTTTAAGAAGGTGAACAAGAGCAGTGCAATTCCGCCCCCGTTAGGCAAGAGGCCCCAAACTGAGAGCACGTAGGGGATAGAAATAATC
>Ga0255362_1000255_pt1 | contig 13021 bp, 13 predicted proteins | sample GFST75r2metaG_FD_186000 | JGI IMG/M metagenome (GOLD analysis project Ga0255362, IMG submission 186000)
ATTTACAACAGGTACACCATTTATACCATTAGTATTCATAAGTTCAAGCGCACTTTTTAAAGTTTCATCCTCATTTACATAAAAATATTTTGTGTTCATAAGCTCTTTAACTTTCATAAGATCACTTCCTTTATATTATTATAACATCCCTGTAGCATAATAACTCGAAATATATTATGATTTAGGCATATGAAAGAAAATGCCCTAGTAGTTTGTAGCAATCATTTGTAATAAATTTTTTTCATCGAAGCTACCCTTAATTAAACTATCAATAATTTTACTTGCTAGTTTTTTAGAAACCTTGTTATAATCTATTTCCAAAGTTATATTATTTTTATCAAGTAAATATTTTAGATAACTTAATTGTTTTTCAGTTATACCATCTTCCCTAGCAAAATCAGATCCCGTTTCTATTTTAAACACAACTTTAAATATTTTAGGGAGATTTAGCACATCTTCATAATTATGAAGCATTATTACATCCCTTAATTTATCTGACTTTGACCTTAGATAATCCATGTATAATTCTACACTTTTCCCACCATCAATTTTGTCCAGTCTATTTATACCAATATATTGCTCTACTGTTTTAAGATTACATCTAGCTAGCCCAAGTTGTTTATAGTATGGCTTTATCATTCTATAAAGATCAACATGTTCTGATGGTGCTATAAAGTTTTCTATACCGTTTATGATCATTCTATTATTTATAAAAGGTTCATCGAATGCTTTTCCATTATATGAACACCATCTATCATATCCTTTTAAGTCTTCCATAAATGCTTCTAGCACATATTTTTCATCGGATTTTTCTTCTGCATAATACTGTTTTATTCTAAAATTATTTTCATTTTTAAATGAACCTAATGAGATTAACATTATTATATTTTCATGTTTATCAAAACCGGTGGTTTCAATATCAAAATATGCGATACTTCCCATTTCATATTTATTTATCATATCTTTATTTAAAATTAATTCTGAATCTCTTTCAATTACTACCATTAAAAATCCCCCAAATTATTTTTTTTCACACTAAAAAGTATACAACATTTTTAATTTTTTTGAAACTAGGACAATTATTTTAAAATTCGCTGTATATTTTTTATGTGAAAAGTGTAATAATAGTAATATATCCTGTAATTATTATCAATATATCAATATATAACTTAGATATTTGCAAATTGTGAAACTCGTATATTTTTTTTCAAATTTGCTTTGATAAACTGGCAATAAATTTGGTATAATATTATTGATTGGCATACATAGGAGTTGATTTGAATGAATATTAATATTAGTGGTTTAGATGAACTAGATATTCAGATTTTGGATATATTGGTTAAAAATTCTAGAACGCCTTATCTTGAAATAGCCCGGATGTGTCACGTAAGTGGTGGTACAATCCATGTAAGAATGAAAAAGATGGAAGATTTAGGAATTATCAAAGGTACTAAGTTGATTATAGATAATTCTAAGCTTGGTTACGATGTTTGTTGTTTCATCGGCATATTTTTAGACAAGGCTATTTCCTACAATGGAGTTCTTGAAAAACTAAAAACCATAAATGAAATAGTTGAGCTTCATTACACTACAGGTGATTATTCACTTTTCGCAAAAGTGATTTGTAAAAGCATTGCAGATTTACAAGAATTACTAATGAATAAAATACAGGTCATTGAAGGCGTTCAAAGAACTAGCACTTTTATATCACTATCTCAACCAATTGATAGAAATATACAATTTTAATTAAAACTTTTAATTGTCTTGTTATAATTTATTGAAAACTACACATAATAGAGTTGTAAATTTCAATAAAGGAGATGGGCTTTTATGAAAAGCTTGGATATCATTACGCTTGTTTTAATTATTATTGGTGCTATAAACTGGGGTTTAATTGGTTTTTTCCAATTTGATTTAGTTGCTGCAATATTTGGTACTATGTCAACTTTTACTAGAATCATATATGCTTTAGTTGGTATAGCCGGTTTATATGGTATTTCTTTTTTCGGAAGAGACAGGGATCACACAGTAGAAAGAGAAAGATAATTTACAAAAATAAAGCCCAACAATGTTGGACTTTATTTTTGCTACAATAGATTATATGGATTTTACAACCTCGAGTAACCTTTTAGCAGCCTCCCTCGGCCCATTTTTTTCTTTTCCCTTTAGTCCGAGACAGGTTCTTAATTGTCCTATTTTCACCCCAGTGCTCTCAAATTTACTGAAATATTCCACTAAAAGTTTATCTGTTTCTTCTTTTTTTTGTACAGGTCCAAAGGGATTTGCAAAATAGGTGTTAACTAGCCCCTTCTCTGTAGTTGTTCCCTTTGCAATTCTGGCCCCATTTCTAAACGTTGGTAAAGCCTGCGCTTGGCTGGAAAAAAACTCTAGTTTTTCTCCGTCATCGTAATTATTTGCATACAAAAATAAATCTATTGGATATCCCTTTCTTATATCATTATATGTTGCCACAGGCATAACCAGTCTTGCATTAATTTTATCAGGATTCATAAATATACTCCTATCAATTTCCCTAAAAGCATATCCAGGATCCAAATCATCCAGTCTTACAAAGGCACCTATCTCTGTTCCAAAGCCTAAAGGTTTATCATCCCCATTAAGTTTAACCACACCCATATCATCAAATATTATAGTCATATCGCTTATATAATCTTCACTTAATTCTCTAAAAGCTTCAAGGCTCTCAGATTTTCCTGCCCCACTATCACCCATTATAATTATATTGGACTCTTTACCATTTTTAGTTATAATATTCACCATAGCACCATGGATTGGTAAATACCCTCTCTTTATCATTATCAGATTATGGAGAGTTAATGTCATCTTTTTCATGTATCCAAAATAATCAATTTCCTCACCATAACTAATATAACCTAGCATTATATCATTTTTAGTATCATCATAAAAAACTGTTTTCACTTTATCATCATTGTCTTTTGCACCAAATACATAAACTATATCAGGTTTTTTATTTTCATATTCCTGACCTCTTGCCATTTCAAACAAGTTACATAATGCTATACCATGGCCCATAAAGTCCCTATGAAAATATATAAATGCCAAAAGTTCTCCCACCTTAACTGGCATACAATACCAATGTTCTTTTTCTATGGAACATCCCTTTAGTGGATTGCCATAAACTTCACTAAATAATCCATCTCGTGTGTTCTTTTTAGGGTATATTATAAATGGTGGATCTATTAAAACAGAATCAATAAAATGAATTCCTTTAAGACAAATATATTCATCAAAAAGATTCCATTTTATATTATTGACTATTACCCCTACATTTCCACCAGCAGGTAATTGCCTATATACATTAGGTTTGCGCCCCTCTATATTTTCTTCTATTTTTCTGTATGTAGATAATACAAGGTTTGAAAATCTGTTGCTAGCATCTAAAAAGCTTAGATTGCCAATCCCTTCATTTACACCTGTATTTTCTATGAGAGTGTACCTTTCAAGTTTTCTCCAAAACCCATACATACCTTCAACAAAATTTATAAGAATATCTTTATCTTGAAATATACTTTTATATTTATCATTCACATCAATAATAGATTTTTCATCCATAATGGTAAGAAGTTTTAAAAAATTGATTATATTTTCAGTTATTTCCTTATTGTCACTGCTTGCCTTAAGCTCACTGATATATTTGTATATATTAGACCTTCTCTTCTCAAGAGTCTTTAAATATGCCAAAGTAACCTTTCTAAATCCATTGCTTGTGAGTAACTCTTCATGTGTAGTACAGTATTTTACTGTAAAATTAATCATTGCATTATCGTTACTAAGTGAAAAATCTTTTACCATGTTTATTATCCCCCTTTGAATTTTATGAAAATCATAATAATATTTCACATATTCCCTAACTACTATAAATCTATTTTACATCACTTGTTGTTAATTTATAAAGTAGATTTTATATTTTTATTATAATTCTCTATTCATTATGTTATTTTTTAATGCAAAAAGAGAGCGGGAAAATAAAACTCCCGCTCTCTTCTATTTCATTTCTTTTTTTATTCCGCGACTTAAAGTGTTTTCATAATCAATGAACTCATATATATCCTCACCAAAGAGTTTGCTAACTCCTTTAAAGTCTTCTATTGTAAGTTCTTCTATTGATTTATTATCACTTTCACACTTCAAAACAATTTCACCAATAACTCCATGTGCATCTCTAAATGCCATGCCCTTATTAACTAAATAGTCTGCTGCTTCAGTGGCATTTAGAAATCCATGTTTTACAGCTTTAAGCATAGATTTTTTTTTAACTTTTATTGTTCCAAGCATACCATTCATTACTTTAATGCAACTAAGGGAAGTATTTAGTGCATTAAAGAAGCATTCCTTATCTTCCTGCATGTCTTTGTTGTATGCAAGGGGTATTCCCTTCATAGTTGTTAAAAGCGACATAAGGCTACCGTATACTCGTCCTGTCTTGCCTCTTATAAGTTCAGCCGCATCTGGGTTTTTCTTCTGAGGCATAATACTGCTTCCAGTTGAAAACTCATCGCTTATTTGTATAAAATCAAACTCTTTAGTACTCCAAATTATTAATTCTTCACTTAGTCTGCTTAGATGCATCATAATCATTGAGAAATCCGACATAAGCTCTATCAAATAATCTCTGTCACTTACTCCATCTAGAAAGTTATCGGCTACTCCACTAAATCCAAGCTCACTAGCCGTATATTTTCTATCTGTTTTATAAGTGGTCCCAGCAAGTGCGCAGCAACCAAGTGGACTAAAATCCATGATTTCCATAGCATTTTCTATTCGTGCTATGTCTCTTGTGAACATACTAAAATAAGCCATCATATGATGTTTAAAAGTAACTACTTGAGCTCTTTGCATGTGAGTGTAACCTGGCATAATATAGTTATTTTCTTCACCTATTTTTTTTATTGTTTTTAGTAGCTCGTGTAAATTTTCTACTACCTCTTTCGCCATATTCTTAGAATATAATCTCATGTCCAATGCAACTTGATCATTTCTACTTCTAGCAGTATGCATTTTTTTCCCTGCATCGCCTATTCTGTCAATTAAGTTAACTTCCACAAAGCTGTGGATATCCTCATAATCTCCATTGATTTCAAGTTTTCCATTTTCTATATCAATAAGTATTGCATTTAGTCCTTCAATTATTTTATTTACATCATCTTTGTCTAATATATGGCATTTTTCTAGCATCTTTACGTGTGCTATACTACCTATAATATCTTCATGATATAAGGTTTTGTCAAAGCTTAAAGAACTATTGAAATCCTCCATAAGCTTACTTTCTGAATTTTCGAATCTTCCGCCCCAAAGCTTCATAATTATTTACCTGCCTTTTTTATATCCTTAAGTGCTTTGATTTTGATCGGCAAACTGAATAATTTTATAAAACCTTCTGCATCTTTATGATCATATAGGTCACTTGCTCCAAAAGAAGATATACCTTCATCATATAGTGCCTCATCTGAATCAATACCTGCCACCATGATATTACCTTTATAAAGTTTAAGTTTAACTGTACCAGTTACATTTTCTTGAGTTTTATCTATAAATGCATCCAGTGCTTCTTTTAAATTAGTAAACCAAAGTCCATCATATACAAGTTCTGCATATCTTTGAGCAATAAGTTGTTTGTAATGGAAAGTATTTTTATCCATAGTAAGACTTTCTAGTTCTCCATGAGCTGCATATAAAATTGTTCCACCTGGAGTTTCATATACCCCTCTTGATTTCATTCCTACTAGTCTGTTTTCTACTAAATCAATTACTCCAATACCATTTTCTCCACCAATCTTATTTAATAATTGAACAAGTTCTACAGGAGCTAATTCTTTACCATCTACAAGTTTTGGAATTCCTGCTTCAAAATAGATGCTTACATAACTCGCTTCATCTTTTGCCTTTTCTGGTGGAACTACCATTTTGTACATTTCAGTTTTATGTTCATTACTCGGATCTTCAAGATCTCCGCCTTCATGACTTATATGCCATATATTCATATCCTCTGAATATATTTTTTCCTTTGTAACAGGAACTTCAACCCCAACTTTTGCAGCATAATCTATGGCATCTTCTCTTGATTTTATATCCCATATTCTCCAAGGCGCTATGATTTTTATAGAAGGATCAAGAGCAGCAATACTTGCTTCAAATCTTACTTGATCATTCCCCTTACCAGTACAACCATGGCATATATATTTTGCTCCTTCTTTTTGTGCAATTTCAACAAGTTTTTTTGCTATAAGTGGTCTTGCAAAAGCTGTTCCTAAAAGATATTTACCCTCATAAACTGCACCTGATTTTATTGCTTTATATAAATATTCTTTTACGAATTCTTCTTTAACATCTTCAATATAAATTTTATAACAACCTGAGCTAATTGCTTTTTTTTCTACAGCCTTCATATCATCATCTTGTCCCACATTTACGCATACGGCAATAACATCTATATCGTAATTTTCCTTAAGCCATGGAATTGTAATTGATGTATCAAGGCCTCCTGAATACGCTAAAACAACTTTATCTTTCATAATGAAATCATCCTTTCTTTAATAAATATACATATTTATTTATATTTTATTTATATTTTTATTGAGTTTGCTTGTTTATCTATAACTATTATATATCTTTTATTATAATTATACAATATTAATTTATATTTATACATAACTTTTTAATTAAAATCACTAAAAAAGATGCAAGTGAATTTATTTAAACAAATCCACTTGCATCCTCAATGCTTTAACATGTCAATAATACATTACCTTATTTAGGCATTTGATTATTTAAGGTATTTAATTATTTCAGCTGTAAATTCTTTTGTAGTGGCATTGCCACCTAAATCTCCAGTTAACTTTTTTCCTTCTTCAAGTACCCTTGAAACAGCATTATGAATTCTGCTTGCAGCTTCAGTCTCGCCAATATACTTTAACATCATTACTGAAGATAAAATGGTTGCAACAGGATTGGCAATACCTTTTCCTGCAATATCTGGTGCTGATCCATGCACTGATTCAAATATAGCTATATCTTTACCTATATTCGCCCCTGGCACGACTCCTAAGCCTCCTACAAGACCTGCTCCCATGTCAGACAAAATATCTCCATAAAGATTAGGCATAACTAGCACATCATATTTTTCTGGATTTTGTACTAGTTTCATGCTCATTGCATCTACAATCATATCTTCAAACCCAATGTCCGGATAATTTTTTGCAACATTTCGTGTGGTATTTAAAAACAACCCATCTGAAAATTTCATTATATTTGCTTTATGCACTACTGTTACTTTTTTTCTTCCTTCATTTCTAGCATACTCAAAAGCGAATTTAGCTATTTTTTCAGTAGCTTCCTTTGTAATAAGCTTAATGGTTTCAGCAGCATAATCACCTATCATGTGCTCAATTCCACCGTACAAATCTTCTGTATTTTCACGTACTATTACAAGATCCACATTATCATATCTTGATTTTATACCCTTATAAGTTTTAATAGGCCTTACATTGGCATATAAATTGAATTTTTGTCTAAGCGCTACATTTACGCTTCTAAAACCTTTTCCAACCGGAGTTGTTATTGGTCCTTTAAGTCCAATTTTATTTTTTTCTATGCTCTCTAGAACATACTCTGGCAGTGGTGTGTTATACTCTTCCATTACCTTTGCGCCAGCTTCTACAACATCCCATTTTATATTTACTCCAGCTTCTTTTATTATTTGTGTTGCAGCTTCTGTGACTTCTGGTCCTATTCCGTCACCTGGTATAAGTGTTATATTATATTCTTTACTCACAATTAAAACCTCATTTCTCTAAAATATTTAACCTGCATAACTACCTTCTACACATATAAGTTCTTGAAACACACTCTTTACTATCAATTCAAATTCTTTATTACTTATGGCAGAATTTCTACCACCTTCATACTCAGAGTCAACCCAATTTTTGACTTGCAAAATTCTTTCATCTCGCTTACTTATTTTATCATCATTACTCAATTTAAAATAGGTATTTATCCAAGCGGCTATTCCTGCCTGACCTGAATATTCGTTAACCGCAATTAAAATTGGTCTATTTAGAATTTTGCTGGTATCAAAAATATTATATATTTCTTCGTCTTTAAGCATACCATCCGCATGGATTCCAGCCCTAGTAAGATTAAAATCACTTCCTACGAAGGGAGTTCTTGCTGGAATTTCATATCCCATATTAGTAGTAAAATAATGTGCCAATTCTGTAATAACCCTAAGATCCATATTTTTAGTATTACCTTTTATTTGACTATATTCCATAACCATGGCTTCTAAAGGACAATTTCCAGTTCGCTCGCCTATTCCAAATAGCGTAGTGTTTACACCAGATGAACCGTACAACCAAGCAGTTACTGACCCAGGTACTACATGATAGAAATCATTGTGTCCATGCCATTCTAAAGCGCTAGATGGTACATTACCATATTTTACTAGTCCGCTTATAATCTTAGGAATACTTCTTGGCAATATCGCTGATGGGTATGAAACACCTAACCCCAGTGTATCACAAGCTCTTATCTTAACTTGTATCTTCGCTTCCCTCGACATTTCCATTAGTTTATTTACAAGTGGAATTACAAATCCAAAAAAATCCGCTCTTGTAATGTCCTCAAGATGTACCCTTGGAACTATACCATATTCTAAGGCTTTTGCAACTATAGCTATATATTTATTGAAAATTTCTTTCCTTGTAGACTTAAATTTTTTAAAAATATGGTAGTCAGAACAGGACATAAGTATACCTGTTTCTCTAATTCCAAGATTTTTTACTCGCTTTAATTCGTCAATATTAGCTCTAATCCAAGTTGTTATTTCTGGGAACTTATAACCTAATGCTTGACAATCCTCTATGGCTTTAATATCCCTATTTGTATAAATAAAAAACTCTGTTTGTCTTATAATTCCAGAATTATTATCAAGTTTATTTAGATATTTAAATATTTCTACTATCTGTTTTTCTTTAAATGGGGTCATAGATTGTTGACCATCTCGAAATGTAGTATCAGTAATACAAATATCATTAGGTAAATCCATGGTCACAAGTTCTTCATCAAATTTAACCTTAGGTACATCTGAATATGAAAAAATATCCCTGTATAGATTGGGTTGTTTAACATCTTCTATTTCATAACTGATTTTGTTGCCTTTTTCATCAACGTTGAAATCAAAATCCATCATAACATCACTCCTTTATAAATACCAATTTGCAAGTTTAATAGACCATAAATTCAATTAATAGTCCATTTACCTATATGATGTATTTTCCAATTTAATAATTATACCAATATGTTCAACATATCTTCTAAACAATATTGAATAAAATTAATAATAATACATTTATTTATTGATTAATACAGTTATTTTATCATAGATATTTGCAACTTGCAAATCTGTAAATTCATTTTTTTGAATGATTTAACATTTGATTTTTCATTTACATGTTATGTCATAGCACCAATAAACTAAAAAATAAAAAAACTAGAAACAAATTTAGTTTCTAGTTTTTAATTCTATTTTATGGAATTTATTATGTATCTTTGTAAGATTAACCTAAGATTTTAAGTTCTTCTGCAATTTTTTCTTTTACTATCTCTGCTAAGTTTGCACTTTCTTCTTTTGTTAATTCAGATACATTTATAGGCTTCAGTATTGACATGTTTATAGTTGCTGGCTTAAGTTTTCCCTTGCTGCCCTCAAAAACTTCAAATGAGTTATCTAATACAATTGGTACTAAGGGTGCTTTAGCCTTTAATGCGATCCGCATACTACCTTTTTTAAATTCGCCTAATTTATGACTTTTACTCCTTGTTCCTTCTGGGAAGATAAGCATACTATAACCATTGTTAACATTAGTAATTGCTTGATTTATTGCCTTCAAGGATTCTCTAATATTTTCTCTATCAATAAACACACAATGCATATCTTTCATCCATGTACGAACAATAGGTATTTTTAATATTTCTTTTTTAGCAACAAAACCGAGATTTGTATTAAGTCTTGACATTAACACTAAAAAATCTGCATTCCCTTGATGATTTGAAACGAATATACAATTTCCTTCAGGTAAATTTTCCAAACCCTTTATATTTACCTTTACTCCTAAGACCTTTAACATATGGCTAGACCATAAATTCACCATTTTATACACACAATAATCATATTTCTCAGATGATTTTGCTTTTCTAGCTACAAACATATAAAATCTGAAAAACAGTGTTAATATTAACAATAAAACAAAATAAATATACTTTAGAATATACATTCCTTTACCTCTTTTCAAAGTCTACGCATACTCTCATTATAACTGCCTATATGCTATTTTTCAAGTAATTTAGTCATTGGACAATAAAATTCAATTAATTTTATCCTTACCTCTTACTAAAAGATAAATTCCAATCAATATAAAAAATCCAGGTAAAAAATATTGTTTTATAGTATAAAAAATATCAAATGCTACAAAAATCTTATTTACTAAAGCAAGTATTCCAATTATAATTAGTAGCCATGCAAAAGCAATCCATCCACCATTTGATATGTTTATATTTTTCACCTCATTCTTTGAAAATAAACTTTTATCATGAATTATTTCTCCCCTATTATATTTACCAGATATTTTATAAGTATCAAAAAAAGTATATAACCAGAATGGAATGGAAAATATATATGAAATAAATCCTAAACCAATATAATCAAATACCTGTGGCACTACAAAAAATAATACCATAGACTCTATTCCATACCGAAGCATCCCAAAATACATATAGCCTGCTCCTGGTAATAATGCCACTAGAAATGTAACAACTCCACTTTTTTTCTCCATTTAGAACCACTCCTCTATTTCACTTTTCACACCATCAAGCTTATATCTACACTCATATTGATAGACATTACTCTGAAATGTTATTTTTCCCTCTATATTTAAAACTGAATATTGAATATTACTCATTCCTAAAACACTCATAATAATTCCACTTAAAATAAAACTCGCAGCCACTGGTCTATTAATAAACTCTAATAACCAATTCTTATGTTCTTTTTGTTTTTTTATATTTAATTTTTTTACCAGAGTTTCGTTATAATCATTGGATATATTAAATTTATGTGAAGAGGATTTTATAATACAATCAATGTAATCCCAGCTTTTTTTCATCATAAATACCGTCCTCCTTAATAAACATAGCTCTTAATTTTTGTTTTCCTCTATATATTCTTCCTTCAACAGCCTTTTGTGATATATTTAATATTTTACCTATCTCCTTTTGATCTAAACCCACATAATAAAATAAAACAATTGGGATTTTTATATCCTTTGGTAACTTATTTATACACTGCCTTACATATATTTTTTGGTCTAAATCCTCAGCTTTTACACTTGCATTAACAATACCTGTAAGCATTGATTTAATACTTAGTTTTCTCTTAAAATCTATACATCTAGAAACTGCAATTTTATATAAATAAGTGGATATAGAACTTTGCTCCCTAAATTTATTTGCATTTTTATAAAAAGTTATAAACACATCTTGGGATAGATCCTCTGCTTCATGACTATCTTGTGTATAAGAATAACATAATGCTAAAATTTTCTTTTTATAATTATCAACTAAATATATAAATGATTTTTGATCTCCTAATCTAATTTTAGCCATCAGTTCTTCATCATTCAACCTGCTCACTCCTGACTGCTGATTTTTATAGATCCAAGCTTTAAACTGATATCAGCAATATTGCTTCCATCTCCCGTACTCTTATCTAAATCTCCATTATTTACTTTTTCATCATTAAATTTGATACTCCCCATTTTACAGCTTAATGAAGCCTTTATGTTCTGTTCTTTAGTATTTATTTTTACTACTCCGTTATTTGCATTAATTTTAATACTTTTAAAATTATAGTTATTAATATCGGCAGTTCCATTCTTCATATCAATATCCACATTGGAAACATTACCATCTATATTGTTTTTAATATTATTACCTTTTACTTTTATATTGCTTACATCTTTTATATTCACATCTGCATTATTAGTATCTAAATTTACACTGGCTAAACTTTGTACTTCTAGCTTTGAATTTTGAGATTGAATATCCATTGTAGAATTTGACAGATTATCATAAGCATCAATTTTAGAATTATCTATTGCAAGATTTAAATCGAATCCATCTGGAATGAATATAGTTCCTTCTACTCCTTCAACAAAATTTTCATCTATAGCCACTGAATTAAACCCCTCTTGATTTATGTCATTAATCTCATATTTATTAACGTTACTATTGTTATCAACCTTAACAGTAAGTTGAAGTTCTACATTACCATCTTTTGATTTTTTAATATTTACATCTCCATTTTTTGTTTCGAATCTAAACTTCTTATCTTTCGTATTTATAATTTTAGTCACAGCTATGTTTCTTGTATTTCCATCAAAATTTATATTCCATATATTATTACCCCATTCTGAATGTCCTTTGCTAATAATTCCATACGTTCCATTATAAATATTAGTGAAAATAAAAATAATTATAATAAATACAACTCCCATATTAAAATTATGTTTTACAGTTTTTGTAGAATTCCTAGAATTTATCAAAATTTCTATACCCAATATTATAAATATAATTGGCCACCATCTAAATATCTGATTAGCCATTTGTGGATTTATATTTCTTAATGCTAACCAGACTCCATAATAAATGAGACCTAAAGCAAAAGATACTGTTCCCATTTTTTTCATTTAAATTCACCCCTATTAAATTCACTCTTCATATATATAGACGTATATAAACCCAATAATCCCATTAATTATAAATAAAAAAATAGAAAATAAAAAAAACCTAGATTTAATTAAAAATCTAAGTTTATTATATCAAATAAAATGGCTCTGCGAAAAGGATTTGAACCTTCAACCTATCGGTTAACAGCCGAGTGCTCCACCGTTGAGCTATCGCAGAACATTTACCAGCGACGACTTAC
>Ga0255362_1000258_pt1 | contig 12952 bp, 10 predicted proteins | sample GFST75r2metaG_FD_186000 | JGI IMG/M metagenome (GOLD analysis project Ga0255362, IMG submission 186000)
GATGTAAGTAATATGAGAGGGCTAGTAATTGCAGAAACAATAGATTTAGAAATTATTATTGAAGAATGCGTTCAGAATTATTTTGAATTAAGTTCCGAAGTAAATTTAATTGATAAGAAAGACAAGCTATTAGATGAGATATTTGAGAATAAAAAAAGGAGTTGTCAAAAAACATTACAGAACATTGATAATTCACATGATTCTACAATAGAAAAATTAATAGATGATGATATAATTACTGTATATGATTTATATATGGCACTACAAAGTATATTAAAAGACAATATTAAAGAAATTAATGTTAAATTAAGTAGTGGTATTAGTCAAGATGCTAAAAATGAACTATTAAATAAAAAGGAAAAAATAAATTTATTAAAAACTCAATTAAATAGTTTTAACGAGGATATAATTAAATTAAGAAATACATTAGCACATGTAAAAGAAAAAAAGAATAATGAAGGAATATCATATCTGGAGAGCATTAATAAAAATGGGTTAAAGATACTATTTAATAATGAAAGATATTCTGAAATTAGAATAAATTTAAATAAACATCATGATAATTTGATAGAAATAAGTGAAATAATAAAATTAATTATAGAATCAAAAAAACAAGTGGCAGCAAGTACACAAGCAATATAGATACTTATCTAAAAAAAAATTTACTAATCATAAGAATAATTATATAGAAAGCTCTTTTCATTCACAAAAACCAACAATGTATATGAAAAATTGTTTTGATACTAACGCAGACTTTTAAATTGGGAAAAAATTACATGACATATTGGCAGTTCGAATTTGAATATTATGATTCATCAAGATAGTTATTGGATAAACCAGCAGCAGATGAAAACAAATTTGAAATACAAAATGATTCATAAATAATCTAAATACTTATGAGGTGAAATGGGTATGGCAAATTTGAAAAAAGTTATTTTTAAGATACTTAATGAATATCAAGCCGTATATACGAAAGTATGGGAATCTAATTCGTATAAAGATGAACTATTAACATATTTTAATACAACAGCAAAAGAAGAAGTTCAAAAAGTTGTAAGGTTAAAAAATTCAGACCTCTTAATTGATTCAAGTACTGGCACAGGAAGAACTACAAAAACACCATGGATTGCAGTTCTAGACAAAAGAATTACAACAAAAGCTTCTGAAGGAACATATATAGTTTATTTGTTTAATAAAGATGAAAAAAGTGTCTATCTAGCTTTGGAACAGAGTATTACAGAAGCAGTGAAACGGGCTAAAAATCAAGGAGCATCCGGAAGAAATCTTAAAGTAACAATTGATAAAATATTGAGTGATGAAAAACAAAGAGTATTAAATTATATTGATAATGGGAGCTTTATTACAGATACCTATATTTCAACTGGTAAAAAAGACTTTGATAAAACAGCTGTTATGTATAAAAAGTATAGTATTGAGAGTTTGCCTAATGAGAGTAACTTGGAAAAAGATTTACATGAAATTATGGGAATTTATGGACAATATTATGAGAAGTGCATTTTAAAAACTAAAAAAAGCGACAAACAAAGTAATGGAATGCTGGAAGCTGTTATTGAAGAAAAGAAAGAGATAAAAAATAACGATAATGAGGAAGAAAGAATGATGGTAACTGACACAGAAGTTAATCAAATTGTATATAAAATACATGAGTACATAAAAAACAGAGGATACGTTTATTCAAAAGATCTCATTAAAAATTATTACTTATCTTTAAAATCAAAGCCATTTGTAATACTCGCTGGAATTTCTGGAACTGGAAAATCTAAGTTAGTGAAGCTATTTGCAGATGCAATTGGTTCTAGCTTTAAAATGGTTCCAGTACGCCCAGATTGGTCTGATTCCACTGATCTATTTGGTCACCTTAATTTAGAAGGAATATTTATAGAAGGACCTATTACAAGTTTTATTGCTGAAGCTAACAGCAATTTAAATAAGCCATACATATTATGTTTAGATGAAATGAATTTGGCTAGGGTAGAGTATTATTTTAGCGATTTCTTATCGGTAATTGAAACTAGAAATTTTGATAATGAAAAACATATAGTTACAGATAAACTTTTATCAGATTCCATATTTGGAACAGATGATAATTCACGAAATAAGTATAAAGATTTATTTCTATCGGAAAATATTTATATTGTTGGAACAGTCAACATGGATGAAACAACATTTCCATTTAGTAAAAAAGTTCTTGATCGCGCAAATACTATAGAATTTTCAGATGTAAATATGGAACTTGGCTTAGAAAAAAATAAGGGTAATGATCACATTCCTCCATTGTCTGTTGATAATTCATTTATGAAAAGCGAGTATTTGAGTATTCAAATTTGCTTTGAAGCGCAAGAAAAAGCGGTTAGCGAAGTAGTGGAAATATTAACAAAAGTAAACGAACATCTTAAAAAGATTAATGCGCAGGTAGCATATAGAGTAAGAGACGAGATTAGTTATTATGTCACATATAGCCAGAAGTATGATTTGTTAAAACTTAGCGATGCAATCGACAATGCATTGTTACAAAAGGTACTTCCACGAATTCAAGGAAGCTCTATGGCACTTAAGGATGTATTGACTTCACTTTTCCATATTGCGGTGGGCAGCAAGGAAGCTGATATTCAGAAAGCGGATAATGATGTTGGAGATATTATGCAGAACTATCTGGATAAGAATGATAAACAGGATAAGCATGATAATATTGTTTACCCAAAAACTGCTGGGAAGATTGCGTTTATGATGAGGAGATTTGAAGATGATGGATACACTTCATTCTGGCTCTAGTGAAAGAGAATTAATTAGTATAAAAAGTGAAGATTGTAAAATTGCCTTGACTATAAAAGGTAAAGCGAGTCACCCCAATTCTGAGATTCAATGTAAGAAATTATTGTCATCAGTAAAAATAGAATCAAACCATAGTAATTTTGATGTGCAGATTTTGGATTCTAATTATAAAATTAGCGGTAAAGGTATTTTATTCATTGAGGTGTCTCCAATATTTTATGAACAGCGTAATTATGAGGTTTGTATTGAATATGATGCTGAGGATAATGTGGTATTTGATCATGATAATATGAATATCAGAAATAAGATAACGGAAACTGGTAAACTTCACCCCAGCCTTTCAGGTATTATTAATTTCCGTAATGAAATTGGATATAGTGATTTAAGAATCATTGTAAATGAAAAAGAGTATCTAAAAGTAAAAATAGAAGTGTTTCCATCTAAGCTGGATTACCAAAATGATTATAAAATTTTACTAGATGATGTCACAAAGGAAGTTTATAATTTGGCGTTTGATTTTTTAAAAAAGACCTATAATCAAATGGGAGTTTTGCAGAAATCCGGAAATAGCCTCAGTGAGTTTTTTAGTATCATTAGTTTTATTTTTCATAAGATGTTACGTGCTACGGATACAGTAATTGCTCATGCACACCATGAATTACAGTCATACACAGAAATTGTCACTGCACATAAGGTAAAAAAGGTAGATTCAAGTACGCTAAAATGGATGAATAAGCATCCCCAGTTTGCAGTGAAAAACAATGCTGGGCAAATATCTTTTGAAAAAGTTCAGTCTACTAAGAAACAAGTTTCTTTTGATACTTTCGAGAATAGATTTATTAAATTTGTATTGCTATCAACAATGGGTAGGCTGGAAAAATTAAAGCAAACTTATTGTAAAATGACAAAGGGTGGGCGTGAGAAGGATGAAAAATTAGTAGGTGAATTTGAAAATATGTATAGAAATCTAAGGAGACGTACTGATTTTTCCTTTTTAAAAAATGTCGGACAGCTTTCTTCTGCTCAAAGTATGTCATTAGTATTTGCAATGGCACCTGGATATAAGGAATTATACCGATATTATATAATGCTAAAGAAGGGATTGTCATTGCACGGTTCCATATTTAATATGTCTATGAAGGACACTGCATCATTATATGAGTATTGGTGCTTTATCAAATTGAACAGTATGCTAAAGAATAAATATAGATTGGTAAGGCAGGATATTTTGAAAACAGATAAATCTGGCTTGTTTGTGACATTAAAAAAAGGTAAGACATCAAGCGTGGAATATATAAATCCTTTAAACGGAGAAAAAATTTCATTGGCATATAACAAAGGGTTTAAGTCAAATTCGGATATACCTACAGGAATACCAACATTGTCACAGTATCCGGACAATGTGCTTAATTTGAGTAAAAAGGAAAATGGATCAGAATACGAGTATATTTTTGATGCAAAATATCGTATAAATATGGCTGATCCAGATAGTCATTATTATAAACATGTTGATAAAAATCCAGGACCAGAAGAAGATACAATTAATACAATGCACCGATATAGGGATGCCATTGTATATCAAAATAATAAAGATGATTTCTATAAAAGAAAGATGTTTGGTGCTTATGTGCTGTTTCCTTATAATGATGAGGATAAATATAAAAGCCATAGATTTTATAAAAGTATAGATACTGTTAATGTTGGTGGGTTACCATTTCTTCCAGGTGCTACGAAAATGGTTGAAAAATTTCTGAATGAACTGATTATTGATTCTGCTACATCGGCATTTGAACGTGCAACACTTCCAAAAGGTATAGAAGAGAAATTAGAGCATATTGATCTCAGTGTTCGGGATGTATTAGTAGGTATGATGAGAAATAAAGAGCAGCTTACAGTAAACATTAAGGAAAAATTTTACCATATACCAGCAAGTAAGATAGCAAAAAATAATTATCCAATAAGATATGTTGCATTACATCAAACAAAAAATATTTTTCAAGAAGAAGCAGGCATCACCTATTATGGAGAGGTTCGAAGCATTAGGAAAGTAAAACGCTCTGAAATCACAGAAATAGCGGTTTCAAATAGAAAAAACGAGAATGAAGATTACTACTACTTTGAAATTGTGAAGTGGAAAAAACTTGAACATAAAATTAATATTGATGGAAGACAAAGGACAGAACACTATTACACCAACTATCACTTGATGAAGTGCAGTAAAACAACTCCGGAATTGTTTATAAATTCATTGGAAGAATTGAGATTATACACCGAATTGAAACGTATATCAGATGACGTTAGAATTATGGAAGACAATGAAATAGTAAGAGGATTTGAATTCAATGGTAGTTATATTTCGGTAAATACAGAAGGAATTAATGTACAGGCTTATGATGGAAAGCAAAAAAGTTATTCGATGAGCTATTTTGCAAAAAAATCAAGGCAGGTTTTTAAAGAGATTAGGGATGCTGTTGATTGTAAATAGTTAATTTGAATAATTTTATCGACTGATGAGTGAAATATTTTTAGAGTAGGAATTAGCAGAGAGAAATCTTATAAAAGGGGTGGTTGCACTAAGAAATTAGTACAACCACCCTTTTAACTAATGTATATAATTTAAAAGTGTTGGGAATATTATACGTAATCTATTTGGTTGCTATTAAGATTTTTGAATTTATTAAAAGAATATAGAAAGGAATGGTTTAGTGAATAAAAAAATAACTTTGCTTTATATTAAAACTAAACAAAATAAAAACTGTATAATAAGACTTGAGGTTTATACTGACCCTTCTACATTAATAAATCTAAATCATTTAAACTACGATTACTATATAGGTTTTATGGGATTCGATGAAAATGGAAAACTTTTAAAAACACCTGTTAGTTATGATTTTTATTATTTTTATAATATGGTTCAGGGTATTAGGACGGTTATTAATCTAGTGAAATTTAAAAACAGAATTACTGCTAAGGAATTATTACAATTCGAGAATCAAAGATTAAAAAAATTGAAAGAACAGCGGGAATTATTAACTAGTGAACTTCAAAATGAGTTATTTAAATATAAAAATTATGAAAATGATATGGAGAAATGGATAGAAATTAATGGGTCAAAGAGTTTGAAAATACAATTTTATAATAATGAAGACATTAAGCTTTCATACATAATAGAAAGGGTAGCAATTGAAAATAGCATACTTAAGAAGGTCAAATAAAATTGATACTTTTTTAATATTAATATATAATAATATCATAAACTACAAGGGGTGTACAACAAATGACCGTTATAAATTATGATAAATACAATACAAAATATACAGTTAGTTCATTATTCTGTGGAGCTGGTGGTTTGGATATGGGCTTCGAAAATAATGGATTTCATACTGTATGGGCAAATGATATAGATGCTAATGCATGTGCTACACATAGAACTTGGTCAATGGCAGATGTTATTCAAGGTGATATAAGTAAAATACCATTTTCTAGTATACCCAGTACGCAAATTATATTAGGAGGCTTCCCTTGTCAGGGGTTTAGTCTATCGGGACCTAGAAAAATAGATGATAGTAGAAATGCACTATATAGATACTTTGTAAAATTGGTTGAAGAAAAAAACCCCTTAGCATTTGTTGCAGAAAATGTAAAAGGGCTTTTAACTATTGGCGGCGGAGCTATATTTGAAGCTATTGTAGCAGATTTTGCTTCAAAAGGGTATGATATATACCCAAACCTAGTTAATGCAAAAAATTATGGTGTTCCACAAGATAGAGAACGGGTAATACTTATAGGATTTAAAAAGAATTTGAATGTAGTAGAATTTGAATTTCCAAAACATTTTGATACAAAGGTAACGCTTAAAGATGCTTTAATTAATATTCCAGAACCACTAACTGAAGAAATTTGTAATGCGCCATATAGTTCTAGATTTATGAGTAGAAATAGAAAAAGAGATTGGGATAATGTAAGTTATACAATCCCAGCCATGGCAAAACAGGTACCACTTCATCCCATATCTCCTAACATGGAAAAAATAAGTAAAGATCTTTGGAAATTTGGGGATAATGGAATTACAAGAAGATTCAGTTGGAGAGAAGCAGCGGCTATACAAACATTTCCTAAAGACTTGGAGTTTGTCGGAGATTTAACAAGTAAATACAAACAAATTGGGAATGCTGTACCTGTTAAACTTGCAGAGGTTGTAGCATTTAAGATTCACCAAGTGTTAGATAAATATTTTTGCGATAAGGTACTCAATTACAGTGAAGATTCTACAGAAACAATTGCATTATATAATTAAAAGTATTGAAATCTAGGGGGAGAACGAAATGGCTATACAAACGAAATCGGGAAAAGCATTTGAGTACGCTTGTTTGGAATCTATTCAAAATCATCTAATTGATGACCAAGCAGTTAAATTAGAAAAAAATTCTTCATTATCTGTAACTCATAATTTTTATGATAGCGAAGATGTAAAGATGAAGAAAAAAATGAAATTAGGTGCTGATGCTGCAGTTAAAGTTATATTACGTCTTGAACCACAATTAGAAAATCCTTCAACAAATACACCTTTGATTTTATCCATACAAGAAGATGCGAAGGGTATTGTTGGAGATGTAAGAGATGTATTGTGTACAAGGCAGCAAAATGAATGGGAAATAGGTTTAAGTTGTAAACATAATCATTCTGCAATAAAACACAGTAGACTATCATCTTCAATTGATTTTGGTAAGCAGTGGTTTGATATACCTTGTTCAAAACATTATTTTGAAAGAATAGATCTGCTATTTGATGAATTAAGGGAAATGAGAGTAGCTGGTTTATTATGGCGTGATGTAGATAATAAGGACAAGCGATTTTATGTACCACTACTTAATGCCTTTATAGAAGAATTAAAAAAATTGGATATTGATAATAACACATTAATTCCTGAGCGTATGCTACATTATCTTTTGGGAAGAAAAGACTTTTATAAAGTAATCACATTGGATACTAAACGTTTAACTCAGGTACAAGCATTTAATATATATGGTACATTAAATCGTAATTCTGGAAAAATCCGACCACAAACAAAAATAAAACAGCTAAGTATGCCAACAAAATTTCTAGATATAAATTTCAAAACCAATAGTTTAAATACTATAATTATTACTTTTGATGGAGGATGGGCTATCTCCATGCGTATACATAGTGCTAGTACTAAAGTAGAGCCAAGCCTTAAATTTGATATAGGGCTGATAGGTGTACCTGCCACACTATTCAAACATTATGAGTCATGGGAATAACAAAAAAATTATTAATTTAGGAGGGTATGAACAATCTAAACAACAACTAAAAATAGATTAGGTCATGCAAAAGAGATGAGATTGATATAATAGACACTAAAATTACATAATCCACCACAAAAACCCTTCAAAAGAAGGGTTTTTGCATTTTATATAGAATGTTAAATAATAATAGTATTATCAAAATTATTGAATATGAGGAAGGTATATATAGTAGAATAATATACATAATTAATAATATCAGTGACTAGGAGGAAGATTTATGCAACTTAATGTAGAGCAAAGAAAGTTAGTTCAAAGTAAACCAGCAGGGCATTCTTTAATTAGGGGAGTTGCAGGTTCAGGTAAAACCACTGTAGCAGTAAATAGGATACCATTCTTGCTTGAAAATTATTGTCTTGATGATGAAGATAAAATTCTGATGGTAACATACAATAAAAGTTTAATAAGTTATATAAAGTATGTATATGATAAGGTTGAAAAACATAGAGAATATGAAACTATTTCCATTTTTGAGATAGATAAAAGCAAGTTAGAAATTAAAAATATTGATGCGCTTATGTATAGATATTTTATGGAATACTGTAAGTCAAATAATCTAAAACTTTCAGTGGAAAGTAGACGAGCAGTCATTTTAAATATAATTAAAAAGGCTGTATTTGATGCCCAAAAATATTATTCTGATGTTAAAATATTAGATCAAGGGAATATGAATTTTATAATAGAAGAAATTGGATGGATTAAAGCTTGCAGATATTTAGAGGCTGAGGAATATCAGAATGCTGATCGAATTGGTAGAATGTCAAATCAAATCGTTGATGGGCCTCAAAAGTTACAGAAAAATTCAAAGACTAGAAGCGCTATATTTAAAGTGATGGAGTTGTATAATCTTAGTTTGAGGTCAGATAATAAAGTGGATTTTCAGGATTTTGCACTTTTAGCTTTGGAGCAGGTTAAACAAAAACCTATAAAAAAATATACACACATAATTTCAGATGAAAGTCAGGATCTTACTAGGGTTCAGTTTGAATTTATACATGCTCTAATAAATAATAAGAGTTATTCTTCGGCTATGTTTGTATCAGATAATGCCCAAAGTATTTATCCTCAATCTTGGCTGGTTAAGGGAAGAAGTTTTTCTAGTGTGGGATTTGATGTTAAGGGTAGGAGTAATTCTCTTGCTAAAAATTATAGAACAACTACCCAAATTGCCCAAGCTGCATATAGTCTATTAGAAAAAGATCTACTTATTACAGAGGATGAAAACTATGTTAAGCCTTATTTGCTGGATAAGCAAGGTGTTTACCCAGTATTCAGAGTGTTTGGGGACAAAACATTGGAGGCTAATTACGTAAAAAATCTTATTTGTAAACTTTCAAAACAATATAATTATGGCGATATAGCTGTAATAGCTAGAACTCATGGTCAAATTCAGGAATTTAGCACTTACCTAGAAGAAGCTAAAGTACCTTTTAAACTTATGACAAATCAGGATGGTTATGAATTTGGGGATGAAAAAGTTAAGATTTTAACCATGCATTCTATCAAGGGTCTTGAGTTTAAAGTTGTGATTATGATTGGTCTCAATTCTAATTCAATTCCATTTAAAAGCAATGGCATGGATGATGGCGGAGCTTTTGAAACAAGAGAAAGAAAGCTTATGTATGTGGGTATGACTAGGGCTACTGAAAGACTTTATTTGACATCTGATGGGAAACCATCAAAGTTTATAAGTGATATAAATTCTAAGTTCCTAAAACACGATGAAAACACATTAATAAGTCATTTTTATGCCATTTTACAGGAAAATTTCTGTTTTAAGGAAAAGATTACAGATGTATATTCGCAAGAAGAAAAAGTTAGGCAGTGGATTATAAATGAATTGAAAGAAACTTATAAATACCCAGAGAGACTTATTGATATAGAGTACCAAGTAAATAGTTTTTCTAAAATAGGGTATGTGGATGTAGCAGTTTCTAGCTATAAGAATAATAATAAAACACCTTTTATTTTAATTGAAGTTAAAAGGCAGGGGGCAGGACTTTCAAATTGTATTGAGCAACTTAAAGGTTATATAAGTACATCACAAACTTGTGAATATGGAGTTGCTACAGATGGACTAGATATGGTATTCATAAACAGTGATCTTGAAGTTATAGATGACATACCTATATTTATGTCTTCAATGCTACCATCTAGCCTCGAAAATTATTGCTATGTTGATTTAAAAAATAATGTAAATCATAAATTCATGAGAGATTACAACAACATAAGTGAATTGTTTTTTGAAAACGAAGAAGTGTCAGACATTAAGGATATGAAAAAATTAAACGTATTTATTGGAATAGCTGCTGGAGATCCTATATTATTAAATTCTACTATTGATGATGAATTTTACATTCCAGAGTTATGGGTTCAAAGAAACAGTACTAATTATATAGTAAAAGTCAAAGGTGATAGTATGATAAATGCAAATATCAATGATGGAGACTTAGTAGTTATACAGAAGCAAAATACAGCAAATAATTATGAAATAGTAGCGGTTGATTTAGATGGCAATACTACATTAAAAAGATTTGTTAGAATGGGTGATTCAATACTTCTTATGCCTGAAAATTCAGGGTATGAACCAATTAATGTTACAGAGGTCCAGATGAATATTTTAGGAGTGGCTGCGGGAGTGATCAAGAAAACCCATACTTAGTGAAGAAATATGAGGCGTTTAAAAAGATAAATGGAGGTGTATTGAGGATGAGCATAGATGAAATTAGAAAGTTACACTATAAAGAAGAAGGGCGGGAGGAAGGAAAAGAAGAAGTAATAAAACAATTAGTATTGAAACAATATAAAAAAGGATTTTCTATAGAATATATCGCTGAGATAAATGAATTAGATATAGAATATGTAAATGGTGTTGTAACAAATGGCAATAATTCATAGAAAATTCGGTTAGATCACAAAGTATCATGAGACTGTAAATAAATGGACTTAAAAGGTTCTGACGATTTAGTCGGAACCTTTGCTTTGGTTTGAAATGCCAATAAGAATAGATTTATCCAAAGTATAATAATTAGCTTACATTATTGTAACTATTATAAAATATAAAAGAGATGACGGATAAAAGTTAAAGGAAGGATTTAGACAGTGTTCATGGTTTATAAAATAACTTCATTAAGTTTGTAAGTAATATTGATAGGAAGAAGACATGAGCGATATGGATATAAAGAAAATAAGATATAAAGTTAGTTCAAGTAGAACGACAACACCGTCTACCATTTTATGTAAGTATAAATCATTATGTATTTATGACTATGATTCATTTTGGCAATGTATACAGATTGATATTTTAGGAAATATAAAAGAAGGAGATTTTGATGATTTTGATGATATCAATTTAGGTTTTATAGAAGGTACTTATTTAAAAATTGAAGATATGGAAATTGAAGATGTTGACAAATTTGATGTGTTTGACAGTATATCTCAAGAAATTCAAGATTTCTATAGTGACTTATTTGACGAGGATGGTATGACTAAACATAAAATCATTGGGATAAATGGTAATGTTTTTCTATTGATAGGCTTTATATTGAAAATGAATATAGAAATATAGGTATAGGGAGAAGGGCTATAATAGATTTACAAAAAATACTTGAGTATTCTTTGAACTGTAAGATAGGGAGTCTAATTTTATCACCAAGTGCACTTGAAAAAGTAGAGGATTATTTAAGGGCTGTTAGTGATAAAAAAGAATATTCAACTTTGACTAAAAGACTGCAAGGGTTTTATCGCAGTTTAGGGTTTAAGAAAGTACCTAAAGGTAAGCATATGTGGTTTAATACCGATTATATGATGAAGGGGAATGAAGAATAAAGTTAGGAGTACATTGGGGTGTGAATAATGATATATAACATGAAACTAGTTAAGGAAGTAGTTAATGGAATAGATATGGATTTAGCATTTATTGAATATAAAGCAAGTGTTTATGGTGAGATGGCAACTTATTTATCGGATAACGATTGTAGTCATGGTACGGATTTAATAAATAAAATAAAAAATGGAATGGATAGCTATGTAAATAATCTAAAGAATGATTTGTGTGAAATAGAGAATATTTGTCGTGAAATATCCGATTTAGCAAAAAAATCATATAAAGAGAAAAAGGATATTTCATCAATGATCACTATTAATAAAAAGAAAATTTTCATTAGTAATATTAAAGACCAATATGATTTTATATATGCGATTGGGTTTGATGAATATAAGAAATTATATAAATATGGCATTATTGAAGCAAATATAAATAAAGGTAAGTTCGGCAAGATAATAAGCAAGATAGGGTTTTCTGATGATAGTGAATTAATTAAATATGCAGATTTTAAAATTTATTTTAAAGGACTATTAAATGAATTTAATAATCCTAAAAGTATAGAAGAGTTAAAATCATTAAAAAAGAAAGTAAATAATGAATTATCAGAATTATTTTACACTAAAAATTTAAAAAAATATTTAATTAATGAAAGTGATTCAATAAATAGGTCAACTGGAATTGAAGGCCTAGAGATATTAAAGAAATTGAATCAAAGTTATGATATTAATATGGTGAAAATCAAACTGCTTTCCAGTGGTTATTCAGTCGATAATAATCAATTTATTGAATTAGTAAGGTCTGAAATATCATGCAGAAACTATTTAGATAAAATCAATAAACTAGATGGCATGGAAGATAAAGATATTAAAGATATTTATACAAAATCAGTCAAGGAAAAAAGTCAGCAAGTTGAATTCTTAATGAATGAGCTAAATATGAATTCAACGGATCTTGAGATAGCGGTTAGTAAAATTAATGGTGAAGTTTAGGATATGGGATAAGATTATAT
>Ga0255362_1000263_pt1 | contig 12723 bp, 11 predicted proteins | sample GFST75r2metaG_FD_186000 | JGI IMG/M metagenome (GOLD analysis project Ga0255362, IMG submission 186000)
CTTACTAAATCTGTTTTTTTTATAAAAATTTATTAAGATGAAATTCTAATATTATTAATGGTGTTAAAATATGAAAAAAACCTTAGATAATCTAACTAAAGCTTTTATAGGGGAAAGTCAAGCGAGAAATCGTTACACTTTTTATTCTAAACAAGCTAAAGTGGATGGATATCCACAAATAGCTAATATATTTTTGGAAACAGCTGAAAACGAAAAACAACATGCAAAATGGAACTTTAAAATGATCCAGGATGTCAAAAAAGAAATGGGCAAAGAAATGGATGAAATAAAAGTGGATGGAGCATTAGCCCCATTAACTCTTGGTAAAACTGCAGATAACCTTAAAGCCGCCATTGCAGGAGAACATTATGAAAATACAGAGATGTATCCTGAATTTGCCAATACAGCTGAAGAAGAAGGCTTACAAGATATATCAGACAGACTTTGGGCTATAGCTCACGCTGAAAAACATCATGAAGAACGTTACACTAAACTCCTGCAGCAAGTGGAAGCAGGCACCATGTTCAAAAAAGACGAATTCGTGGAATGGACTTGTTTAAAATGTGGATACACTTACAAAGGGAAAGAACCACCCAAAAAATGTCCAGCTTGTGATCACGCCTGGATATATTTCCAAATACGTACTGAAGAATATTAAAGGGGAAGTAAAACTAAATCGAATTAAAAAAAAAATATTTAAATTTAGGATTTAGTTTAAATGCGAGAATTAAGTTCTTTCTTATTTTTTTTAAATCTTATAAAAAACCCTAATAATTTTTGTTTTTTAGACTTTAATTATTTTATGGATTTATATTTTTTTTGAGATAGTGATTTATCCCGGTTTTTTTTAGAAGTTTTTTACAATGTATTTAACTTATTAAATAACGCTTTAGATTATTTATAAAAAAAGAAAACAAATAATATTTAAAAAAAAAATAATAGATTTGTTTATATATTTATGGAATAGATAGTTTATAATTGATGAGGATAATGGAATTATATTAATTTGCTTTATAAAAGGGAATCATAGTGTTAATGAAAAATAAACTTAACCAACTTATCGTAGTGTCTGTGGTAACCCTAGTGATAATTGTATCTGGATGTGTAACCACTGATGTAAGCAATATCAATGCTCAGGCCATCAACATAAATAATCATGTTAAAAATGGAGACCAATATTATAATGAGTCAGCTTCTAATACTAACCAACTCTTACTAGCACAGGCTTTAACAGAAGATAATAATGCTAGTAATGAGTATAATCAAGCTCAAACAGCAGCTCAGGCTGCTTATAATTCAGCACAAGATTCTAATGACGCAATCTTCGTAGAGTACTTACAAAATATTTTATATGAAGTACATGCTAAATTAAATGCCACTTCTGAACTTAATACAACCATAACTGATTTAGAAAATAATGATACTTCAGATGCGAATGATCATTTAGCAGTAGCCAACAATTACATGAATAACGCGTTAACATACGAGAATATTAGTGAAACTATAGTAAATCAGAACCCCACTAAATTCCAGCAATAAGAATAGTATTCCAATTTTACTATTTAATGATTAGACTTAAACATTATTTTTAAAGATAAAAAATTAAAATTTTTTGATTGAAATATTCATAATTAATATTATATAAAATATTTTTTTAATTAAAAAAAATATTATTTAATTTATAAATGTAAAAAGATAAAAAACCTTAAGGAATTAATATTTAAAAATTCTAATTTTTTTATTATTTGAGGTTATATAGAAATGAAAAAGACATGTATTGAGTGTAAAGGTAAAGGTTACCATGTTTTAAGCTACAAGATTTGTGAAAAGTGTCATGGAACCGGTGTTAAAAGCGAATTAAACTTAAAAAATCACGTTAAAAATATATCAAATCAAGCCTTAAAACATTTTGAATTAGATGAAGAACAAGAAGTACCTTGCAGCATATGCAATGGAAGAGGGGAAATTGAAGTGAAAGAAACATGCAACGAATGCCAGGGACAGGGCGAACTAAATCAATGTAAAAAATGTGGTAAAACAATAAAAACCGGTGATTACTGCCCTGAATGCCAGGAAAAACCTAAAGTTTATATTTTACATTCTAATTGCGATGTAGAAGACCTCGAATTAGGCGAAAATTATAGAGGTAAAATCAGTCGAGTAGAAAACTATGGGGTCTTCGTAAGTCTAAGTAAAAGCCTCTTTGGATTACTCCGCATGAAATCACCTCCCTACCAAAAGGGAGATGAAATCATCGTAAAAATAATAGACATTAAACAAAGGAAAGGAGAAGTAGATCTTACACATTCAAATATAAAAGAATGCTACGAATTAGTTAAACTTAAAAAGAATATACCAAGGACCAGGATTGGTGATATAACTAAAAAAACTATCGGAAAAAATGTTAGTTTAATAGGAGAGTTAATTCAAATCCAGCAAACCTCCGGGCCTACTATATTTACCGTCACTGATGAAACAGACACCACTTGGGCTGCCGCTTTCGACGAACCCGGTGTAAGAGTATACCCCCACTTAGATATAGGAAACATTGTAGAAGTAACTGGTGAAGTAAACCTACACGGTGGCAAAATTCAAATTGAATCAGAAGCCATAGAAAGACTCCATGGACCTGAATCATTAGAAGCTAGGAAACGTATAGATGAAGCCATAGATAAGAAAGCAGAACCCGAAAACACGGAACTATTAATAGAAAGTGAAGTATTAAATGATCTACGTGGTAGAATGACAGCTTCAGCTAAGGCTATAAGAAGAGCTGTATTAGATGGTAGATCCATTCTAGTAAGACATCATGCTGATGCTGATGGTATCTGTGCGGGTGTAGCTATTGAGAAAGCTGTAGTCCCCTTATTAAAGGAAATTAATAATAGTAATGATGCGGAATGGCATTTCTTTAAAAGAGCACCCAGTAAAGCGCCATTCTATGAATTAGAGGATGTAGTAAAAGATTTATCCTTCGCCTTAGAGGATATGGAAAGACACGGTCAAAAATTACCATTATTAGTTCTTATGGATAATGGATCAACCGAAGAAGATATTCTAGCGTTGATGAAAGTTAAAATATATAACATAGAAGTTGTAGTGGTGGATCATCACTACCCTGGCGAAGTTGATGATGGTAGGGTAGCGGTTGATGATTATGTAGATGTTCATGTAAATCCTTACTTAGTGGGAGGAGATTCATCAATAACAACCGGAGCCTTAGCAGTGGAGATAGCTAAAATGATCAATCCTGAAGTACGGGATAAACTTTTACATCTACCCGGTATAGCTGCAGTAGGAGATCACGCCCGTTCAAAAGAAGCAGAGAAATATATTGAAATAGCAGCTGATAAAGGTTATGATAGGGATGATTTAGAGAAGATAGCTACCACTGTAGATTTTGAAGCTTTTTACTTAAGGTTTATGAATGGCCGTGGAATTATTGACACTATTCTAGGTTTAAGTAAAAGAGAGAAACATCAAAAACTAGTGGATGCCTTATATAATGAATCTCAAAGAAGAGTTGATTGGCAACTTAAAGCTGCTCTTCCCAACCTCAAAACTCAGAAGCTACATAATAATATTGTATTTAATGTTTTAGATGTGGAGAAATATGCTCATAAATTCACATTCCCTGCTCCAGGTAAAACTTGTGGTTACGTACATGATCATATGGTTCAAAAGTATGGAGAGGAGCAACCCATTGTTACATTAGCTTACGGCCCTGATTTTGCAGTTATTAGAGCCACTGATGCAGTTAATGAAATATTCAGTTTTAATTTAAATAATATTATTTCGAAGTTGATGGTTCAAATTCCTGAAGCTGGAATTGATGGCGGCGGTCATGAATGTGCCGGTTCCCTCAAGTTCGTGGAAGGTTTATCACGGGAAGTGCTCAGCGCTTTTGCTAGTGAAGTAGCATCTTTAAAGAGTTAAAAAAAAATGATATATAGGAGAATAGATGAATAAAAAAATATTATTATTTATTTGTTTTTTTTAATAAATTATTTAAATGGGAGTAATCCTTTTTTTTATGAAATCTTCAAATAGTATTAACATTAGAATCCTGCCGGATATTTGTGTTTTAATATCACATATATTCTCCCGGTTAATTAAATTAGGTTTCTTAAATGGATTTGAAATAGTAATACCTGATTTTGTGGGGTATACTGTAGATGTACTCTGTGAAAATCGTTTAAAATCTGGATTTTATAGTGAATTAGATAAATTAAGAATACTAGAAAACGATAAAATAATCAGCATATTATACTGTGATTATGAAAAATCATTACCTGAGAGTCGTAAAGAGCTTATAGATTTAGAAGTATGAGTTTATATTAGAAATTGCTGTTATAACAAATTCTATTCTCTTAACTTCAGATAAAGGTTTGAAAGATGAAGTTAATTCAATTAAGCAACCCGTTATTTATATTCCAGCAAAATATCAGAAAGAGATTAAATTATTATCTAATGGACTTAAAAAACAAAAATGAAGTAAATTTAATTAATTAATGGATAAATTTTTATCTTTATTTCCAATTCATTTTATTTTACATTTTGTAATTATGTTTTAAACGCTAATTCTAATCTTTATTTTATATGGGCGGTCCTAGTTTTTCTGCAACTGCTTGCTGTCCACATGTTAATATGGGTAGTATAGATAGAACGTGATATCCGTAACCACTATTTCCCCCTGTTGAGGAGGAGTTCACAGTGGAGTTAGCGCTTGCAGTGGACTTAGGAGGATAGGCGTAGTAATATCCTGCAATAACTATTACTATAATTATCACGACGATTAAAGCGTAAATCCAATTTCTTTGCATAGAATCATCTCCTAATTATATTATATTGTTTTTTAATGTTTATAAAATTTCGGAATAATGCATTTTATTAAAAGTTAAAGTATTTGCAGTTAAAATTAGATAATTAATAATAATGTTCTTATTCAAATATGTATCGAACTTTCATGAAAAATAATTGTAAAAATTTTAAAAAACTTCAAGAATATGCTGTATTGGTTATATGTTTTAAAAGATTTTCCATTATTATTTTTTTTATATTAATTTTTATCTTGTTGTTATTGGTGTTTTAGTGTAATTGAACGTGTGTGTTAATGTGTTTTTGTGAGAAAAAAGTTTATAAGACTTGAAATTAAAATTAATATTTGGTGGAGTAGGTAAAACCCCTCCATTAACTGGATTACCCTTTACTATTCCCCTACTCCACCGTATTTTTATGTTTTGAGGTTCAGTAGAGTTTGAACTTCTTACTGATAATTTAGAAAAAATCTTAACAATTCAACATTATTTTTAATTCCTTCAGATAAAATTAATTCTACATTTCATTGAATCATATCTCGGTAATAGTCACACCATTCACTTATAGGGCATTCATCATGTAATGGACTCACAGGTCGGCAGATAGTCTGCCCGAACTGCACTAATAAATCATTAAGTTCAATCCAATAATATTTAGGAACCACTTTCATCAATTCAATTTCAGTTTGCTCCGGATATTTAGTGTCAACCAATCCTAAACGATTACTTATACGATGCACATGCACATCCACGCATACTGCAGGTTTTTTAAACCCATAAACCATAACACAGTTAGCAGTTTTTCTACCCACACCCGGCAAGTTTAATAGTTCATCCACATCATCCGGCACCACACCATCATAATCATCTAAGAGTATTAGAGAAACCATTTTTATTCTTCGTGCTTTAACATGATAAAAACCAGCTCTATGTATAAGTAGTTCCAGATCCTCGACATCAGCCCCTGCAATCTCTTCTATAGTTTGATGTTTAGAGAAGAGAAGAGCAGAAGCCTGATCAGTATTCTCATCTCGGGTTCTCTGGGATAATATGGTGCGTATTAAAACACGATAAGGATCATTACCCTCAAAAACCCTTAAACTATAACATCTCTCCAATTCAGCCATAATTTTATTTATTTTCTTTGTTATATTCATCAAATTCCTCTAGTTATATTCAACTAAATCTAAAAGCAGATTTAAACCCTCCATAATCCCACGACCCTCCACTGCTACTGTGGGTATTATCGGAGCTTGGATTAAACCATCATGATCCAAATCCCCTGGGTTAACATCCTGTTTATTTGCAAATATAACATAAGGAATATTATTAACGTTTAAACGAGTGATAATATTCTTATCAGTACTTGTTAAACCTTTAGAAGTGTCCACAACTACAATGGCTCCATCCAGATCATGTGAGAGTATCTCACGCATGAATTTAAACCGTTCCTGACCCGGTGTTGCGAAAAGATGCACCTTCTCATTATTAATTATAATATTACCATAATCTAACGCGATAGTGGTGCCGTTATACTCAATTTTCAATTTTTTCTCGCATATATTCTCTAAAGTAGTGGTTTTACCAGAGTTATATGACCCCAAGATTACAATCTTAGTTTCCTTACTCTTAAATTTCATAATTTTATCCCCTAATCTCTGTAGACTAGTTTATCCATTATTTGGGGGAAGTTGGGAAAGGATACATCATATACTCCAGCATTTTTAATTCTAACCTTACCCACCTTCAAACCAATTAAATATAAGGCCATAACTAATCGATGATCATTATGAGAGTCAACCACTCCCCCATGAACTCCGCCTTGAATTATAAGACCATCTTCTTCCTCCTTCACGATTGCACCAAGCTTAGCCAGTTCAATTGCTGAGGTATTTATGCGGTCGGTTTCCTTATATCGTGCATGTTCCACTCCGCGGATCCGGGTGGTTCCACTTGCCACAGCACCGAGAGCAGCTACAGTGGGTAGAAGATCTGGAGTGTTTTTTAATTCAACATCAATTCCTTGAAGTTTTCCCGTGCTCATTAATTTAACTTCATCCTTTTTTACCTGTACATTACAACCCATCTCTTGTACAATATCCAATATAATTTGGTCACCCTGTTTTGACTTGGAATCTAAGTTCTTCACGGTTAAATCTGAATTTAAAGCAGCCCCTGCTGCTATTAAATAAGAGGCTGATGAATAATCCCCTTCAACAGTATATTCAATTGCATTATATTTTTGAGGCGTTACATGGAAAGATTTATCTACACTTTGATACTCTACATTTACACCAAATTTACGCATAATATCCAAAGTCATATCCACGTAAGGTTTAGAGATGAAATCTCCATTAACTTTAAGACTCACCGGATTTTCAGCGTAAGGAGCAGAAAGTAAGATAGATGAAATATATTGTGAACTAACATCACCTTTTATAACAGATTCACCGCCAATTAATCCTCCCTTAATGATGATAGGAGCTTTACCATTATTTCTAGTTGAGTAAACTTTTACACCTAGTTTCCGGAGTGCCTGGATAAGATCCTGCATCGGTCGTTCTCTTAAAGAATTATCACCAGTTAATACCGTATAATTGGCTGCTAAACTAGCAGCACTGGTAATGATTCTCAAGGTGGTGCCTGAATTTTTAACGTTTAATACATCATCAGGTGTATTGAAATCTCCACCAGTACCTATAACATTACATTCCTCATTTTTTACTTCAATATTTGAGCCGAAGGCCCGGCAACATTCAAGAGACGCCAAGGTATCCTCTGAATATAATGGATACTTCAACTGTGAGGTGCCTTCCGCTAATGATGAGATGATGAAAGCCCGATGTGAATAACTTTTTGAGGGTGGCGCATTAACCACTCCCCGTATATTATCAGCTCGTTGAACTTCCAATTCCATTTTTCTTAAATCCTGTTTAAGTTATTATTTCTATTACCACATCAGTGTCGTCGGAGTGTAATATATCCACTTTCTCCCCAGTACTGCTTATAATCTCTTTTCTAGTTTTAATATATTCATTGGTGAGTTTTAAATCACCAATTAAAATCTCTTCATCCTTATTCAATGTATCAACTATTATTTGCGGGTCATGGGATTCTAGATAATGTAAGATTTTAGGTGCATCTCCTCTAAAGTGTGGTCCAATCTTGTCTTTGCGGGGAATTATCTCCACTACTTTCTCCCTACTATTTGGTTTTCCCGTTTCCACCTGTAAATCCTTGATACGCATCGTTCCCTTAATATCATTATACAGTTGATTTAACTGATGGTGTAACACTTCACTTCTCGTATAAATAATCACTTGTTTAAGCTGAGTATTTAAGGACATTCCAGAAGCTGATTTAAATCTTCTGATATCTCCTATTACCTTAACTCCTAATTCTCCACGTTCTTGAACATCTTCACTAATAAGATTTTTTTCTTCCTTTGGCCAAATGGTTTTATGAATACTAACCTGTTCATCATCATTTAAATATTGATAAACTGCCTCGGTGAAATGCGGAGTTAAAGGAGACAATAATTTTAAAGAAGTAACTATAACCATGTGGAGAGTGTATTTAACAGTTTCCTGGGCAGATGCATCTGAATCATTATATAATCTATATTTAACAGCCTCTATATATTCATCACAAAAATCATGCCATATGAAAGATTGAATTTTAACCCGTGCATCAGCAAAATTATAAGTCTCCATAGCCCATGTTACATCCCTAACTAAATGATTCAGTTTAGATAAAATCCACTTATCCAATGGGTTTAAATCATTTAGAATATCATATTCACTTCTACTCATATGATAATCAGTTATATGAATATTTATGAATCTGAAGGCATTCCAATACTTCCTTAAAAACTTATAACCATGTTTCACATCCTTCCAGACGAAGGGAACATCTGATCCCGGTACACTATTTGCAGCCCACAATCGAAGAGCATCAGCACCATACATAGCTATTACTTCCTCGGGTGCTATAACGTTACCACGGGATTTACTCATTTTATGTCCATCATCACCGAAAACCATACCATTAACCACTACCTCCTGGAAAGGCTTCAATCCAGTGAGAACCTTACACCTTAAAATAGTGTAAAAAGCCCAAGTTCTAATAATATCATGACCCTGTTGCCTTAAATTAGATGGATAACGATCTAAATAATCCTCATCAGGCCAACCAGCAATAATCATTGGAGTAATAGAACTATCCATCCAAGTATCTAAAACATCAACTTCACCAATAAAATCATTGCAACCACAATTACACGCATCCTTAGGTTGATCCTGACTAGGATCCACTGGAAGATCGGTAACTTCCGGAATATGGATTTCTCCACATTCCTGGCAGTACCATACTGGTATAGGTGTTGCGAAGATTCTCTGCCGAGATATACACCAATCCCAATCCATAGAATCCGTCCAGTTATCTAGACGTGTTTTCATATGATCCGGTTTCCAATCCATCTCATTAGCAGTATCCTTAATCAAACCCGTTAACTGATTAACCGCCACAAACCACTGTTTTTTAACTAATATTTCAATTGGTGTTTTACATCTCCAACATAAACCCACATTCTGCCCAATCTCCTCCTGTTTAATAAGGAGTTCCTTGGTTTTAAGGTCCGCTATAATCTTCTCCTTACATTCCGCGATGTTGCAGCCAGCATATTCACCAGCTACTTCTTTCATGGTTCCTTTTTCATCTATAGCTTCAATTATATCTAATTCATAACGTTTAACCCATGATACATCGGTTTTATCTCCGAAGGTACAGATCATGACTGCCCCAGTACCAAATTCCGGGTCAACATCCTCATCTGTAATTAACTTCACTTTACGATTATATAAAGGAACTTCCAGATATTTCCCTGCCATACCTTGGTATCGTTCATCATCAGGATGCACTGTAACCGCCACACAAGCAGATAACAATTCAGGCCTGGTGGTGGCTATGGATACTTTTCCAGTACCATCCACTTCCGGAAATTCCAGATAATTCAGATAAGTTTCATTTTCATGATACTCCACCTCAGCAAAAGCAATTGCAGTTTCACAACGAGGACACCAGTTCACAGGATGAACCGCTTGATAAATAAGTCCCTTATTATACATCTCCAGAAAGCTGAATTGAGTCTTCCTTTTATACCCCGGAGTCATAGTCACGAATTCCCGACTCCAATCCTGAGAAAAACCTAACGACTGCATCTGAGTCTTCATCATATTAATATTATTCTGTGTGAGGTCAATGCACATTCTACGGAACTCCTCCCGGTTAACATCGCTTTTTTTAATATGATGAGTTTCTTCTACTTTAACTTCAGTTGGTAAACCATGACAATCCCATCCCTGAGGAAAAAGCACATCATAACCATTCATCCTTTTATACCGAGCAATAACATCCATGTAAAGCCAATTTAAAACATGCCCCATATGAATAGAACCCGTGGGATAAGGTGGAGGAGTATCTATAATATACGAGGGACGATTAACATCACCAATAAACTTATACAAATCATTACTCTGCCAATTATCTTGCCATTCACCTTCTCTTTTATGATCATAATCCTTAGGAATATTATTATCAGTCATAAATTGATTTCTCCCCAAATTTTTTTTAAATAAACGTTTTTTAGAATTAGAGTAAATTATTATGAGTTTAGTATTATAATATGATATAAAAAATTTTTTACTATTTTAACTGTTCTTAGAATAGATATCAATTAATTTTATATTAAGATTATTTTTTTTTTACTCATCTATATAAGGTTTATAATAATTTCACTGTTTTATAAAAATAATTAGATTCAATTTTTTTGTTAAGTTTATAAAATGAAAATTCTAGGGTAAATTTTATCAAATTTAAACTCCATATAATAAATATAAACAGGAGTGGATTTAATTTGCCATATAAAAATATAGATGATTTACCAAGTAGTGTTCGTGACAATTTACCTACACATGCACAGGAAATATTCTTAGAAGCCTTCAACAATGCATGGGATGAATATAAAGAGCCTGAAGAACGTAGAGGAAACGCTTCACGTGAAGAGACTGCTTTTAAAGTTGCCTGGAGTGCTGTGAAAAAATCTTATCATAAAAATAAAGAATCAGGAAAATGGATGAAGACGTGAAATCCTGAAAACAATTTGATATTATATGAATTTAAAATAAAGGTTTTTATAATGCTATTTAAAGAGTTATCTGAAGCTTTTGAGGAATTAGAGAAGGTTAGTTCTCAAACAGAAATGATTAAGATATTAGCTGATATCTTTAAACAGGCCAACGCAGATGAAATAGATAAAATCTGCTATTACACTTTAGGAGAGACTGCTGCGAGTTATAAAAAAGTCACCTTAGGAATGGCTGAAAAAATAGTGCAACAATCCATCTCACTAGCCGCAGATATGGATATAAACATAATAAAAGACGAAACTAATAAAATAGGTGATTTAGGCGAAGTAGCGTTTACGACAATTAAAGATAATGATAATCGTTTTAAAACGTTTTTTAATACCAAAAATGGTTTAACCATCCAAGACGTTGACAACGGTTTAAAAAAAATTACCATGTCCAGCGGCTCTGGCAGTGCAGAGGTGAAGCAGAAAATATTAGCTGCAATGTTAACCATTGCATCGCCCTTCGAAAGGAAATATCTAGTTAGATTAGTAACTAGAACCATGGAATTTGGTGTAGGAGAAGCTACCGTACTAAATGCATTAGCATCCGCATTCTTAGGATCCAAAAAAGAAAAACCTAAACTAGAAGCAGCATATAACCTATGCTCCGATATAGGCTTAATAGCACAAGTTCTAGATAAAAAAGGATTAAAAGGAATCACAAAGATAAAAATAACCTTACACATCCCCATGAAACCCATGCTCGCCCAAAGAGTAAGTAAATTCAATGAAATTAAACAAAAAATAAATTCCACCATCATTGCAGCTGAAGAAAAATATGACGGAGAACGCATTGAAGCACATAAAGATGGACAAACAGTAACATTATTTTCAAGACGCTTAACTGATGTAACCACCCAGTATCCAGATATTGTTGAAAATGTTAAAAAATATGTTAAAACAGATAAAGCCATTTTAGATGGAGAAGCCGTAGCTTATAATGATAAAAAAGATGTGTTTTATCCCTTCCAAAAATTAATGCAAAGACGTAGGAAATATAATGTAAAAGAGTACATGAAAGAAATCCCCGTTAAATACATGCTCTTTGATGTTATATACCGTGACGGTCAATCCCTAATGAAGAAAAGTTATCCAGAGAGAAGAAAAAATTTAGAGGAAATAATCGATAATAATAATTTAATTAAAGTAGCAAATCGGAGATTAACCGATAATCTAGATGAAATCGATGAATTCTTCCAAGAATGCTTAGACAATAATTTAGAGGGAGTCGTCTGTAAATCATGCTCACCCACATCATATTATCAAGCCGGAGCCAGGAAATATTATTGGATTAAATGGAAGAAAGATTACGCAAGCGAATTAAGAGACACATTAGATCTAGTAGTCATAGGCGCCTATCCCGGCAGAGGACGAAGAAGAAACACTTACGGCTCACTACTATGCACAGCATATAACCCCGAAAAAGATGCATTCCAAACAGTATGTAAATTAGGCACAGGATTCTCAGACCAAGAACTAGAAAACCTGCCCCAAAAATTTAAAAACCTAAAAAAAATTAATAAACCCGCCAGAGCAGAAGTATTAAAAATCATAGAACCTACCTACTATTTTACCCCAAAAATTGTAGTTGAAGTATTAGGAGCAGAACTAACAAAAAGCCCCATCCACACTTGCGCCCAAGACGAAACAAAAAAAGGAATATCACTAAGATTCCCCCGATTCATAAGATGGAGACCTGAAAAAAACGCCGAAGAC
>Ga0255362_1000265_pt1 | contig 12683 bp, 10 predicted proteins | sample GFST75r2metaG_FD_186000 | JGI IMG/M metagenome (GOLD analysis project Ga0255362, IMG submission 186000)
ATTTTAAATAGTGAAATAGAAAAAAAAGATGAGCAAAATAAAGGAATGGAAGAATATGTTATGACAAATAAAGCATGTTATAATTTATTTATTAAAAATTCCTATGAGGCTATATTAATTCATCATTTCGATAAGCTTATATTTGCAAATGAGAGTGCAACTAAACTTTTAGGGGTTAAAAAAACATCAAGTTTAATCTCTAAATCTATTTATTCTTTTTTTCCAAAGGAGGATAATGAAAAAATTAAAACACAGTTTAAACAAATCTATGAAGAAAAAAACATTAAAACTGTATTTGAACATAAGATATTAAATTATGATAATATACTTATAAATATAGAAAATACTTCAGCCTTTTTTATTTATGAAGGGAAAGCTACAATTTTAAGTATTTTTAGAAATATAAGTGCAGAAAAACAAGTGAAACAATTACAAAGAGACATACAGAAGAATTCCAAACTCTTAGAGGAATCAAGAAAATCGAATAAAGAAATAATGGAATTTTTTGTAAATATATCTCATGAATTAAAGACTCCTCTTAACCTTATATTTTCTTCATTACAGATGATAAATTTGTACAATCAACACAAAGATGGATATATTGAAAAGAGAAGTAACTACGTAAAAATTATAAAAAATAACAGTTACAGGCTTTTAAAATTGATAAATAACCTATTGGATTCAACTAAAACAGATAATGGGTTTTCAAAACTTCATTTTGAAAATAAAAATATTATTAGTTTTGTGGAAGATGTTACTTTATCAGTAGCATATTATGCTGAAAGTAAAGGTATTAGGCTTATTTTTGATACCGACGTAGAAGAAAAAAATATGGCATTTGATTGTGATAAAGTTGAAAGGATTATTTTAAATTTACTATCAAATTCTGTTAAATTTACTAACTCAGGTGGGGAGATATATGTTAATATTAAAGATGGAAAAGATTATATTGTGATTTCAGTAAAAGATACAGGTATTGGTATTCCAAAAGACAAACAAAAGGTTATATTTGAAAAGTTTGGACAAGTAGACAAAACTTTAAGTAGAAACAAAGAGGGCACAGGGCTAGGACTATCTATAGTAAAATCATTTGTAGAGCTTCATGGAGGTAATATAAAGGTTAAAAGTGAAATAGGTAAAGGTAGTGAATTCATTGTAAAACTTCCAGTTAAGCACATAAAAAGCAGTAAAGAAAACAAAACATTTTTTGAAACGGATACTGAAAGAATCAATATAGAGTTCTCTGATATATAGACAAATAGTTTAGGTAGGTTGATATTATGTTTGTGTTGATTTTGTTTTTTAAAATTTTATTAATAATACTAATTGCCTTTATAACAATATCAATTATAGTATTAGTAGTTCCTTATACCTATGATATAAATTACAATATAAGTAATGATATAAATGGGATTGTAGGTGTGAAAATTTTTTCGGGATTAGTGAAATTTCAGCATGAGAGATTTCAGAATAAAAATAACTTCAAAATATATTTGTTTAATTTGAGAATATATAACAAGAAATGTGAAGAAGAAAAAGAAGATGCAGTAGGTGAAAAAATAAATTCTAAAGTGAAAAAAAAATTGAATTTAAAATATATTGGTTATAAATTAATAAAAAAAACAGTTGGATTTCTTTATGAAATTGGTAATCTAATAAAACCAAAAAAATTTGTAATACGTGGGACATATGGGTTTGATGATCCATTAGTTACAGGTGTTATAGCATCGTTGGTTCCTATTGTAAAGACTATAGTATCATCAGTAGATATTGATCTCAGCCCAACCTTTTTAGATGAAAATATAAATATAAACATTAACTGCGAAGGAAAATTAAGTATTTTTATTATTGGTTTTAAAACTTTAAAGTTTGTGCTTAAAAATAATGTGAGAAAAATTTTTAAGGAAGCTTAATAAAATAACAAATAATATAAAACTATCTTATATACTAGGAGGAATAGAAAATGGAAAATATATCATCGATAAAAGATAATGTGGACTCCCTATTTAAGAACTTGGAAAGATTTTTAAAAACTGAAACTGTGGTTGGTGAACCAATTGTGGTTGGTGACATAACATTAGTGCCAATTATTAGTGTGGTGTTTGGATGTGGAACAGGTGAAGGGCAAGCTGATAAAAAACAAGGGGCAGGAGGCGGACTTGGTGCGGCAGCAAAAGTTACTCCGAATGCTATAGTTGTGATTAAAGATGATAAAGTTACACTGCTACCTATTAATGGTAAAAGCAATTTAGATAATTTACTTGATATGGTTCCAGGGATACTTTCAAAAATTAAAACAAAGAAGCCAGAAAAAGTGAAATCAGAAGTAAATAATAAATAGATAACTAAAACCTTGAACAAATAATTTTATATTGGTATAATAGTTTAAAATTGTGAACACTATGGAGAAATTATGGTGGCATTATGAATATATTTTTGTCCACTTAATAGGATGAAAGTATATTTTTTTTATAAAATAATAAATTAGGAGTTGTATTCGATGGATGAGATTCTTGAGATTCTTGAAAAAAACAGTAATTATACTGTAGAACAAATAGGAAAAATGACAGGTAGAACTGTGGAGGAAGTTAGCCAGGCAATAAAAGAATATGAAGAAAAAAATATTATTGCGGGCTATTCTGCATTAATAAATTGGGATAGTACTAGTAAAGAATCAGTACTTGCACTTATTGAAGTTAAAATAACACCTCAAAGAGGGGTAGGTTTTGACAAAGTTGCTGAAAGAATATATAAATTTCCAGAGGTTAAATCTTGCTATCTAATGTCAGGCGGTTTTGATTTAACAGTTATTATTGAGGGAAAGACTATTAAAGAAGTTGCCCTTTTTGTAGCAGAAAAACTTGCAGTTCAAGAATATGTTTTAAGTACAGCTACTCATTTTGTTTTAAAAAAATATAAGGACAAAGGAATAATATTTAAGGAAAAACCAGAAGATGATAGGGAGGTTACTTTTATATGAAGCTAGAAGATATGATATTAAACAGAGTAAATAATATGCCACCTTCAGGAATAAGAAAATATTTTGATATGATATATGACATGGATGATGCCATATCACTGGGCATAGGTGAACCAGACTTTGTAACCCCTTGGAATATAGTAGAAGCAGGTATTTATTCCTTAGAGAAAGGGCATACCCATTACTCTGCTAATGCAGGTATTGCTGAACTTAGAAAGGAAATATGTAAATCATTAAGTAAAAATTATGGACTGAACTATGATTATAATGAAGAAGTTATTGTAACCGTTGGTGGAAGTGAAGGTATAGATATTGCTTTGAGAGCACTTGTAGGACCGGGGGATGAAGTAATAATTCCAGAACCTAGCTTTGTAGCCTATAAAGGATGTACAGCTTTTACTGGAGCTAAAGCTAAAATTATAAATTTAAGAGCAGAAGATGAATTTAAGCTTACACCGAAACTTTTAGAGGCGGCATTAACTTCTAGGACTAAGGTAGTAATAATTCCTTTCCCAAATAATCCCACAGGAGCTATTATGACAAGAGAAGAACTAAGCAAGATAGTTGATATATTAAAAGGAAGAGATATAATAATATTGTCAGACGAAATATATTCAGAACTTACCTATGGTAATAAACATGTATCTATAGCAAGTTTTCCAGAAGTAAGAGATAAGACTTTAGTGATAAATGGGTTTTCTAAAGCTTATGCTATGACTGGTTGGAGACTTGGATATGTATGTGGAAATAAAATATTAATAGACGCAATGAAAAAGATACATCAGTATGCCATAATGTGTGCACCTACTACAGCTCAATATGCAGCCATTGAAGCTTTGAAAAATGGTGAAACCTCAGTTTACGAAATGACTAGCGAATATAACAGAAGAAGACGCGTAATTGTGTCAAGTTTTAAAAAAATGGGGCTTGAGTGTTTTGAGCCTTTAGGTGCATTTTATGTATTCCCATGTATAAAATCCACGGGGCTAAACTCTGATGAATTTTGTGAAAAATTGTTAAAGCAAGAAAAGGTTTTAGTTATACCAGGAAATGCTTTTGGTGAATGTGGAGAAGGATTTGTTAGAGTGTGTTACTCTTCTTCCATGGATAACATATTGGAATCCATGATAAGAATTGAAAGATTTATAAAACAAATAAAGAGATGACATGGGAGCACATGGTAGTATGAATGAAGCACTTACAGATAAGCAGAAAGTATTTGCAAAGTATATATATATTTTTGAATACTAACTTTTGGGTGCATTTTAACTTTGTATTTTGCATAAGGTTTAATGTATAAGGATTGGTTAATTAAAGCTAAATTTATTTATGTGTTGTTTAATAATTCATTTATCCCCATAAAACAAGGAGGAGAAATCGTGAATATATTAATTATATCTTCAAATAACACTGGATCTGGACATAAAAGCATAGCCGAAGCATTATTGGAGCAATTTGATAAACTTGAAAATGTTAATGCAAAGGTTATTGAAGGATTTAATACAAATGGAACTTTGGGAAACACAGTGAGTAAATCATATGGATTTTTAACTAGGAGAGCAAGAGTATTGTGGAAGGCTGTTTGGAATATTTCATTAAAAAGGCCAGAGCTTATAATAAAATTGACTGAAAAAACTATGGAAAAAAACTTCATAAAGATATTAGACATGGAAAAACCTGATCTCATTTTATCAATTCATCCTAATTTTAATGGTCCAGTTTTAAATATATTGTATAAAAACGGTTATAGAGTACCATTTGTTACGTTAATTGCTGATTTAATAAGTATAACTCCCTTATGGGTAGATAAAAGGGCTAATTTGATAATATGTCCAACAGAAGAAGCTAAAGATAAGTGTATTGGATTTGGAGCTTTAGAATCAAAAATTAAAGTTGTGAAATTTCCTGTGCGTTCAAGATTTTACAACTTGAAACATAAAAATGATATTATTATTAGTGATAAATTTCAAAAGAACATAGAATTTTTACTTATGAGTGGAGGAGAAGGTGTTGGAAATTTAGGTAATATAGCAGAAATACTTCTTGAAAACTTTAATTGTAAGGTGAAAATTATTGCTGGAAAAAATACAATATTAAAAAATAAACTTCAAAATAAGTATTCTAATAAGTATGGGAATAGACTTGAAATTTATGGATATGTTACAACTGTTAATAGGCTTATGCAAGATGTTGATGTATTGATTACCAGGGGAAGTCCCAATGTTTTGATGGAGGCTGTTGCTTCAAACTTACCTGCAATAATAACAGGGGCATTACTTGGGCAAGAAGAGGAGAATTCTTATTATATAGAAAAAAATAATTTGGGTATAGTATGCCGTGATTATAATAATATAAAAGCTATAGTTGAAGACTTGTTTGCCTCAGATGGTAAGCTTATCCATGATATAAAAAAATCACAGAGGGAATATACAGATAAAGAATCAGCAAAAAAAACTGTGGACTTTGTGGTGAGGCTTGCTATAGAAATTGGTCAAAGTGAGAAATATAGTGCTAAACTGGGATAGTGTAAGAAAAATTTTATTTACGAACAGGAGAAAATATGCTGAAAATATGGGGAAAGGTTATAAAAAACAACAGAATGATAAAAGAAACTGTGGTGATTTCTGATATAGAAGGGTCTTACCAGGAGAATTTGAAAGCCTGCATTAAAGAACTGTGTTATAAACTTGATATTTCAAAACCTTATTGGTTGTCCCCAAACGTTAAAGAATATAATAATAGAAGAAGAACTACATTCAACCAAAATCATTTTATTGACCAAATTGACTTTGATAAATTTATAATTCAACAAATAGACTTCACCTAAGGGGCAGTTGTCAGGTTCAAGATATCAAACAAAAGAAGCTACCTCCCAATGATTTTTTAATCATTGGGAGGTAGCTTCTCTTCTGATCAATTTTTGTGAAGTAGCCAAATAATCATCAGAATCGGTACGTGCAAAGGTAAAATTCTCACTTATTTTTGGCTACTAGTGCAAAATTCCCTATGAAGTGCATTTACGGCTTTATGAGCAAGATCAGTTTTTACAAGGCACCATATTGTTTCATGGGAGTCTGCGGTTTGCAAAACATCAATATTTTCATGTCTTAAGGTTTTTACGATTTTTGCCATGACACCAGGTTTACCAGCCATTTTATTTCCAATAAGCGAAATTTTACTGCAATTTTTCTCATAAGAATATTTTAAATTTAAAACTTTAGTAACTTTATCAAATCTAATAAAATCATTTTTATCTATGGTAAAAATACTTTCTTTAGGAAATACATTGATTAAATCTATGCTTATTTTATCTTCAGCTAGCAAATCAAGTATATTAGAATAATTTTCATTTTCATCATTGCAAGAGGCAGAAAATTTAATTTGGACTCTATTGTCCATTTGAGTTATTCCATCGATGAAATTATTACATTTATCATTACAAGTAGCACTTATTAGTGTGCCATTGCTACTATTAAGGGTATTCTTAATAATCAAAGGTATATTTCCACGTGCAGCAATTTTAACTGCTCTTGGGTGTATAACTTTAGCACCTTGGTCTGCAAATTGGTAAACTTCTGAGTAGCTTATCTCTTCAATTAGGGAAGCATCTTTTACAACTCGAGGGTCAGCTGTCATTATTCCATCTACATCTGTATAGATTTCAACTTTTTTTGCTTTTATAGCTAAGCCAATGAGACTCGCAGTGACATCACTTCCACCTCTACCTAAGGTTGTTAAATATCCATCTTCACTTAAACCCTGAAAGCCTGCAACTACTGGGACTTTACCTTCATTTAAAATTTCGAGTATTTTTTCAGGGTCAACTCTGAGAACAGTAGCATTGCTAAAGTTACTGTTAGTAATTATTCCAGCTTGACCGCCTAAAAGTGGCACAGCTTTAATTGATTTTTTATTTAAATCATTACTCATTACTACTGTACTTATAATTTCTCCACAACTCATAAGTAAATCACATGCTTGTAAATTATCATTTCTAAAATCATTATCTAGTAGGGAAAGTAGCGTATCAGTGGCATAAGGGTCACCACTCCTTCCCATAGCAGAAACTACAACCACTGGCATGAAACCATCTCCAATAGCTTCTAAAACCTTCTCTGTTACCATAGATCTTCTATCTTCAGAGGACACAGAAGTGCCACCAAATTTTTGTACCACTATTTTCATAGGTAACCTCCAATTATTTCAAATAGAGCATCATTGAAACAAAATATACTATTATAATGAGTATTTGTTTCGGATGATGCCTAATATTTATTTTCTTCTTATATTATTATATATGCAAACCATACAAAATGAGTTGCATATAATGCTATAAATATTGCAAATAATGCTTTTTGAAATCTGAAAAAAATATAGGCTTTTCAGTAGTTATTTTTGTGAAGAAGTCAGGGCAGTATTGAAGTAGTCAATGATTTGATTTATAATTTTAGGTATGTATACATTTATTATAAATTAAAAATCAATTTATGTTTGAAAGGAGAGGGGTCTTTGTGCCAATAAATATACCAAATGAACTCCCTGCAACTGAAATTTTAAATAGTGAGAACATCTTTGTTATTAATGAGGCACGTGCGTCTAAGCAAGATATACGACCATTGAGTATAGCTATAGTGAACTTGATGCCTGTTAAAATAACTACTGAGACTGAAATATTAAGACTTTTATCTAATTCACCAATTCAGATAGATATAACTTTAATCAATACAAAAACTCATTTTTCAAAGAATACATCTGAAGAACACCTAATAAAATATTATGAAACCTTTGATAATATAAAAGATAATAAATATGATGGACTTATAATAACAGGAGCTCCCATAGAGCACTTGGATTTTGAAAATGTGGATTATTGGAATGAAATTGAAGAAATTATGGAATGGAGCAAATCAAATGTTTATTCTACTTTTCATATATGCTGGGGTGCACAGGCAGGACTTTATTACCACTATGGCATACCCAAATATCCACTTTGTGAGAAGAAAAATGGCGTTTTTAAACATAGCATAAACAAAAAAAATGTTAAACTGCTTCGTGGATTTGATGATACTTTTTATGTACCACATTCTAGACATACAGAGGTAAGAAGAGATGATATAGTAAATGTGCCTGAACTTGAAATACTTTCTGAATCTGAAGAGGCAGGTGTGTACATAGTTGCATCAAAAGATGGACGACAAATTTTTGTCATGGGACATTCAGAATATGATGCACTGACATTGAAAGAAGAATATGATAGAGATATCTCAAATGGTTTTAAAATAAACATACCACAAAATTATTTTCCTAATGATGATCCTACCTTGGCACCAGTTGTAAGATGGAGAGGACATGCTAATTTATTGTATTCTAATTGGCTTAACTATTATGTTTATCAGGAAACACCTTATAAATTAAATGAAATTGAGTAATTATGTACTATAAAATTTGTGATAACACAATAATAAAATTTGAATATAATATTTAATAGAGAAATTTTATGCTGCAATAAGATTAAAAGTACATAGCAATAAAAAAAGGAGTGTTTTATCATAAGCACTTATCAAAAATATATAAAAGATTTTAATATAAATCTTTTACAATGCACCGTTTTAGGGAAAGGACATAATGGAATTGTATACTTACTACCTGATGGAAAAGTGATGAAGGTATGTATCACGGAAAGTAGCTGTAGGGGCGAATATTATATTTTAAACAAGGTTAATGGAAATAAATATTTTCCTAGAGTATACGGAATGAGTGGAAACTATATGATCAGAGATTATGTTGGTGGTGAATCACTAAGCGATTATGTTAAAGAATATGGATTTAGTGAAAAATTGGCTAGTAAGATGATTTTGTTACTTGAAGAATTTGATAAACTAAAATTCACCAAACGAGATATACGCTGTAAGGATATATTTGTGGAGCCAGATGGGAATCTTAGAATAATTGATCCCAAAAAAAATTTTTCAAAGTATAGAGATTTTCCAAGACATCTATCCAAAGGACTAAAAAGACTAGGGGTACTTGACGACTTTATGAAGGTTCTAAAAAATGAGTGCCCTGAAAAATATAGAATGTGGAATAAAAAAATATATAAATATATAAACAGTCTTTAAAAATATAATATGGCGTAAAAGTCTAACTAAGGCATCTGAAAAAAACAGGACAGCATAGGTGGTCATTGTTTTTTGAAGATGCCTACGGCTTTAGATGAATATTTAAATATCAAGAGGCAAGTTTTATTAAAAAATTGTTAAAATCAATCGGTGTACAAGTTAATACACTAGATATTAAAAGTAGGTGTTTTTATGAGAATTTTACATACTGCGGATTGGCATATAGGTAAAATTGTTAATGGGGTACATATGACAAAAGATCAAGAGTACATACTAGAAAAACTAATCCAGATAATAAAAGAACAAAAACCAGATATAATTGTTATTGCAGGGGATTTGTATGACAGGAGTATACCCCCAGTAGATGCAGTAGAACTTCTAGATGCCACATTCTCAAAAATATTGTTAGAACTTAAAGTCCCTATTCTGGCCATTGCCGGTAATCATGACAGTGCTGATAGGGTAAGTTTTGCTAATAAAATTTTAAGGGACAAAGGACTTTATATAGAAGGAAAATATAATGGAACTGCTGCTAAGGTAACATTAAAAGATGAATATGGTCCTTTGAATTTTTATTTAATTCCATATTCCGATCCTGCAGAGGTGAGAGAAACTCTTCGGGATGAAGGCATAAAAACTCATGATGATGCTATGAAAGCTATAATTAATAGAATTGATTTGGATACTTCAGAGAGAAATGTGGCGGTGGTACATGGTTATATAACAGGAGCCGAGGCTCTTGAGCAAAGTGACTCTGAGAGACCATTGTCAATTGGAGGCACAGATTTTGTAGATGTAAATTATCTTTCATCTTTTAACTATGTGGCAATGGGGCATTTACATGGAAATCAGAAGGTAAGTAAAGAATACATAAGATATTCTGGTTCTATATTAAAGTATTCATTTTCAGAGGTAAATCATAAAAAGGGTGTAACTATTGTAGACTTAGATGGTAGTGGCAGTGCTAAAATAAGTTTTAAAGAACTAGTACCATTAAGAGATATGAGAAGGATTAAGGGTGAGCTAAGTAAACTCTTAGATCCCAATATTTACAAAGATACCAATATACAAGACTATTTGCATGTGGTATTAACAGACGAAGGTGAACTTATTGATCCGATAAACAAGCTTAGAGAGGTATATCCCAATGTATTATCGCTTGAAAGATTTGATAGAAAAAAGAGTAGTGAAATCACTAGAACTTCAGCAGGTATATCAGTGAAAGAAAAAAGCAAATTAGAACTTTTTCGTACTTTTTATACAAATATCACGGGAAATGAATTTTTAGAAGAAAAGGAAGAAATTATAAAAGTAGTTATTGAGGAAGTAGAAAAGGGGGAAAGATAAAATGAGACCACTTAAGCTAATTATGTCTGCTTTTGGACCTTATGCAAGTGTTGAAGAAATAGATTTCACTAAACTTCAAGGCAAAAATATATTTGTTATTTCTGGTCCCACAGGTGCGGGAAAAACTACTATATTTGATGCTATAAGTTATGCTATATATGGAGAAGCTAGTGGTTCAGATAGAAAACAAGAAAACTTTAGAAGTGATTTCGCAAGTGATGATGTTTTAACTTATGTTGAACTCCTATTTGAACTTCATGGAAAAAGTTATTATATAAAAAGGATACCCAATCAAAAGAAAAAAAAAGCAAGAGGGAATGGTTATACTGATCAGAAATCAGATGCAGAATTTAAAGATATAGCTGAAGGAAAAATTATAAGTGGTGTAAAAGATGTGGATACCAAGGTAATTCAGGTCATGGGTATAAATTATAGGCAGTTCAAGCAACTTGTAATGCTTCCACAAGGAGAATTTAAAGAACTTTTAATTGCAGATAGTAAGTCCAAAGGTGAGATTTTAGGAAAAATTTTCAATACGGATGAGTTCTTGAAAATTCAATACAAATTGGATGATATGGCTAAAAAGCTTTTTTATGAAGTAGATGGATTAAAAAAAAGTAGAATTACAAATATTCAAAATATTAACAGTGGGGATAACGGGAACCTTAGAGATATAGTAACTTTGGATAGTATAAATACTTTGCAAGCATTGGAAGAATTAAAACATTATATTATAGACGATAAAATCTATAAAAAAACTATGGACAAAGAGCTTGAAGTTATGCAAGAGTCTGTGGATAAAATTAAAGATAAAATCACCTTGGGAATTCAAATAAATCAAAATTTTATGGCAAAAAATTTAATTGAACAAGAAAAAAATGTATTAGAAGCTAAAAAAGAAAGTGTAAATTCAAAAATACAGTCTCTTAAAAATGCAAAGAATGCGAGAAATATAAAATCAGAAGAAGAGCTATTTTTTAGTAATGGAAAAGCAGTTAAGGATAGAGAAAAGACAAAATTATTAATAAAAGACAGTATTAAAGATAAAGAAAAGGATTTAAAAATATCAAAAGATAATTATGAAAAAGAGCAGGGAAAAAGTGAAGAAGAAAATAGGATTTTAAGTGAACTTACTATTTTTAAAGGATATTATGATAAAGTAGCTAGTTATGAAGAAAAAAAATCAAGGATAAATGTATTAGAAAGGAATTTAAACAACTGTGAAACACAAAAAAATACCATTAAGATTGATATTGAAAATAGAGAAAAGGTGAGTCAGCATAGTTTTCTAGAAATTGAAAAATCACGTAAAGCTGCACTAGAATTTCTAAAACTTTCATCTGAACTAGATGGTATAAAAAATACATATAGTGGATTAAATAAGCTTTTACTTGAGCTAGAGAAATTGGATGGGATAAGGGGAAAATATATAGCTGCTAATAGGGAGAATAAAAAATATGGGTTGCTTTATGACCATGAAAAAAAAGAATATGATAAGTTTCAATGGGATTTTATAAGAGGGTTTGCAGGGAAATTAGCTGAAGACTTAAAAGAAGGAGAACCTTGTCCTGTTTGTGGTTCAATGCATCACACTAAAAAGGCAAAAAATGTGGCTGTAACATTATCCGAAGAAGATTTAAAGCTTAAATCAGAAAATTTAGAAAAAACTTTAAAAAGTTTCAATGAAAACAGTAAAAGTCTAGAACGATTTAAAGTAGAGGGTGAAGCACAAAAAAGTGTAGTGGATAATGCTAAAGATGAACTTGCAGTGAGTTATGATAGTAAACTTAGCACGCTACAAAAAACGGAATTAACAGCATTTGTTAGAAAAAGTATTGTGAGTATTAAAAATCAAATTAATGAAATGAATAAGAGATATAAAGAACTTGATGAGCAGCAAAAACTTGTGGATAAATTACAGCTAGATTATGAAGCCAACAACAAAATTTTGGTGGAACATAGAACAAGTTTAGAAAAAATAAATATTAATTACACTGAAATTTATGGAGAAGTTCAAGGCGAAAAAAGGGTAATACGAGAACTTGAAAATGAGCTCCCTGAAAATATAAGAACCAAAGAAAGTCTTAAATTAAAAATAGAATCACTTACAAAAGAGCATAATGAAATTACTAAAGCTCTTGAGAATGCACAAAAGGAACTTGAAAATTGTAAGATTCAGCATTCAAATCTTTTAAGAGATTTAGCAATTAGTGAAATTGAATTGAAAAATGCTAATT
>Ga0255362_1000267_pt1 | contig 12605 bp, 16 predicted proteins | sample GFST75r2metaG_FD_186000 | JGI IMG/M metagenome (GOLD analysis project Ga0255362, IMG submission 186000)
CTCTTATGGATTTCCATCTGTTTTATCATATATTACAGTTATAATAGTCCTTTTTGGATTAAGTATATATTTATATGGGATTATGAAGAAAAAAATCCAAGAAATCGATATTTACAACAAAAACAAAACCAATTTACAATTAATAATACTCATTCTTCTGTTTATAGTTGGAATTTTGAGTTTTTTCACGAGTTCTTATCTGATCACTGAATTCATTATCCTTGGTGCTTTATATGTAGGATACAGATTATTAAAAGGGACAAAAATTAAAAATCTGGAAATCGATTTCCTATTCTTATCATGGTTTGTCTCTTTTTTCATATTCCACAGCATTATCCCACTTAAAGTAGACAGGTACTTTATTACCATGTCACCTGCATTAGCCTATTTCATTATTTTAGGTTTAAGTATCGTTATTGAAAAATATAAATTTAAATTTAAACAAGAGAAGCTAAAATCCGGGGGTTTATACTTTATTGTTGGTTTAGTGTTTCTATCATCCATTACAGCCGTTAATTTAGGTCATACTCCCAAGCATGGTTATGGGTTTTATATTCAATCTGCCAGTGATTGGTTGATGGAATATGATCCCAACTACCAAGATAAAGTGATCTATTCAGATTACGATCCTGCATTAACATGGAGCCTTAAAAAAGAAGTGAAATTTGGAGTTCCACGTTTATATACTAGTTCAGAAGCATTTTCCAACTATTTGATAGGAAATAATGCAGATTACTATATAGACACTCTTAGCAATCCTAAACCTGATATTCCGGGTTATCACATTATTAAAAATATTACAAGTATCTCAATTTATGAATCAAATTCTTAGAATATTTTTACAAAAGAAATTGTTGTCATAAACTTATGTATTTGAATAGGAATTTAAAACTTATATTTTTTTCTGTTTGGAGGTTTAATTAATTTGAAGCTTGATAAAAATGATATTATTAACAGTATATCTCGAATAAGAGATGAAATAGGGCATGAAAATATAAAACCACAAATTAAGGAGGTCTTTTTTAATGAAGAGAATAGAGAATTACTCATCATCACTTCCGACCGTCCTGAAAAATCATTAATAATAGGAAAAGGTGGATGGGTAGTAGGGAAACTTAAAGAAAAATTAAATGTTAACAAAATTCATGTTGAGGCTTATTCTGATATACTTATTCGTAAATATAGGATGGAACTAGCCTATGCTAAAATGGATAAAATAATGAGTTACCACCAAAATGTGAAATCTCAAGAACCTCTAAAAAATTTGTTTAAATTTCTTAAAAAAAGAATAGAATACCCTTATAGTCTAGATGTTCTCTTAAAGAATTTTTTGAATCCAAATTTAGAAAAGTCATCAAAGTTAGGTTTTAGTAAACCATTAGCTGTAGTCGCCCTATCTGGGGGTGTAGACAGTAGTTTTTCCTTAATAATTGCAAAAATAATGGGATTCAAACCCTTAGCTGTCACAGTAAATCCTGGAGACATAATACTACCTAAATATTTCAGAGATAACATAGAGAAACTCTCTAAAAAATTAGATGTTAATCATAAATACCTGGAAGTGGACATATCTCAAGTTGTGAAGGGTGCTTTAGATGGTAGATATCATCCATGTGGTAGATGCTCCAAACTAATTGAAAATACTATTCTGGATTATGCTCAAAAATCGGACATATCTTTAATGATTTTTGGAGATTTATTAGCTACTGGATCTCAAGCCATGAATTTCAAAGGAGATATTCTAAGAATCAATCTACCTGCATTGTTTTCTGCTACTAAAGGTGAAACAAAAGCTTTAGCAGGAAAGTTTGGCGTTAACTCTACCGGCAGATACGGGTGTCCCCTTCTAAGTGAAGTGCATAAAAAATATGGTTATATGCGTAGGTTTTCCATTCAAAGAATTCTAAGAGAAACTAGGGCAGGAGTATTGGAATCAGGCGAAGCATTGGATATGATTATGAATTTGTGCATTAAATAGTGCAAAATAATACTCAACTATCATATAGTCTGCTATGAATTAATTCTAGGAATTTAAGCTAAAAAAAAAGGTAAAACTAGTTATTTTGACGAGGCATCATAACTAGTTCCAGTACTCCGTAGACTACCAAGAAAATTCCAGCTAAATATCCAACTAACAGAGGGTATATTATAATTAATATACCTATAATTATAGCAACTATTCCGATTACTTCTTTGGTGGTTTGGTCTCTCATACTTTATAATTTTGTGTAAGATCATATATAAAATTTACGAAAGGTGGATGTTTAATGAAAATTAGCGCTAAATACCGTTCCCACTGCTTATCTTCTCATATAAAATAAGTTAATCCTGAATATAGTCTTTATGGATATGTTACAACTGTGTTTATCATGGCCCTGTAGTTTTGGAGGATGAAAAATTGGTGGATGAGATTCAAAAAAAATATTTAAAGTAATGATGTTGAGTAAATAGGGAGTATATTTGAATCCTAATTAATTTTCATATCTTTGAAAGTTAAAAAAAATAAATAAATAAAATCCAAATAATGGACAATTTAGGGTTAAAACATAATAATATCATAAACTGAAATTACAAACCGGATATTTTCTATCATAAAAAAAAATATCACATGTATACAAAGAAATTTGATTTAATACATATTTTTTATAATTTCCTTATTATTTAACATAATTAAAAAAAAAAATTAGTTATTTAGATTCAAACTCAATAAAATCTCTTAACTTTGAAATAGCTTCCTTCACAACTTCCGGAGATGGTCCACCTATAATTTTCCGGGTTTTTATTACATTATATGGATCTAAAGCCTTTTTAACCAATTCTTCATTCAGTTTGAGTGGTTTACCTATTAATTCTAGGGAAATTTCATCTAAAAATTGTGTATCAATCTCCTTAGGCTTAATTCCATTATCCAATGCTTTGGTAACTGTTCTACCCACGATCTGATGAGCTATTCGGAAGGGTAGATTTTTTTCTCTTACCATTAGGTCAGCCAATTCAGTAGCAGTTGAAAAATTACCTTGAGCCAACTCTTTACCACGTTCCTGTTTAAACTCAGCGGTAAAAAGCATTTCTCTAGTTATATTCAACATTAAATGACTGGTATCCACAGCATTCCACATATGCGGGGTAACCTCCTGCAGGTCCCTGTTGTAACTTTGAGGCAATGACTTCAAAATAGTGAGTATAGTCATCAATTCTCCTTGAACTGCAGCTGTTTTAGCTCGGGCAACCTCAGCCACATCTGGATTCTTTTTTTGAGGCATAATAGAAGATGTGGAGGAGAATTTGTTAGATATCTCAATCATGCCAAATTCGTAGGTGCTCCAAAGAATCATTTCCTCGCAGATTTTAGAAAGAGTTGACGTCAACATCACCAGCGAAAAAACAGTCTCTGCCATAAAATCCCGGGAACTCACCGCATCTATGGAGTTTTCCAAAAGCTGGTTGAAACCTAAAAGTTCTCTTGTCATTTCCCGATTAATGGGAAAGCTAGTGGTGGTAAGTGCTGCTGATCCTAGAGGACTCATATCCACCCTTTTATATGCATCTTTTAGCCGTTCATAATCCCGTTTAAGGGCCTGTGCGTAAGAGAGGATGTAATGGGCGAAAGTAGTAGGTTGTGCATGCTGAAGATGGGTGTAGCCCACCATAACCGTTTCTCGATGATCATATGCTTTATCCAAGATGATTTGGATGCATTTCAAGAGATCAGTTAAAATTTCTTCGATCTCTTCTTTTAAAGCCAGTCTAAGATCAGTAGCTACCTGGTCGTTTCTAGACTTACCAGTGTGCATAAAACCTGCTGATTCCCCTATTTTAGCGGTGACATAGTTTTCAACTGCCATATGAATGTCTTCTACAGATGGATCCATATCCAATGCACAGATTCCCTCAATTTGTAGCTCATTTAAAGCAGCTAATATTCTATCCGCATCTTGAGGAGATATTATTCCCTGATTCTTCAGCATGGTCGTATGAGCCTGGTTACATAGAATGTCAGCCTTAAATATCCTCCGATCGAACTCCAAGGAGGAAGTGAAGACTGCAGCATCATTACTCATTTTACCTTTAAGCCTTCCTGATCTCAGATTCAATTAAAAATCACCCTCAACTTTATAATTAAAAAAAAATATTAACGTTTGGATTCTTTACCTTTCCACTCGGTATAGCCACATTTTCCACATGCGTAACGGTCTCCATGATCCGCCATGAATACACCATGGGAACATCGAACGCATTCCGGATTTTTTCTGATGATTTTATTATCTTTAACTTCGTAGAGCTCACATTTTTTCATTACATTTCCTCCTGAGCTTAATTTTATATTTTAAGCTTGATTTAATATTTCTTTTGTCGATTTAATTCTTTTTATCCAAACTGTTTATTCTTCTGCATCTTCGCTTTTAGCTTCATCTTGAGGCTTCTGATTTTTTTCAAGTATATGTTTTCTCTCGATTTCAGACAGACTTTTATCTGATTTGTAAAGTTTAGCGTAACCCCTGGCTTTTCCTTCGCCAAAATTGGGATTGAGTTTATCAACTACCAGAAGATTTTTATCAACATTTAAGATTGCAACTAGTTTATTTTTCACATCTAAAACTTTAGGAGTTGCTTCACCTTGATATAAGCAGTCAAAATATACTTCAGTCCTGTCTAAAAGTGGATTTTCAGCTTTGTTATTTATATTAATTTCCATTTTTTATGTCTCCTCAAATTTTTCTAATAATTTTTCTGCTTTACTTTTAACTTGATCAACTTCACAAAACACTACACCCTTTCCTGGCTGGCCATAAAGAATTATAGAATTATGTGGTGCCATTATCACACAGGGAATAACTGCAAGATCTTCTTCACCATTCACTACAATAAGTATATTATCATGAGACGTTTCAATTAATTGGAATCCTTCCTTTATGGTGTTCCAAAGATTCCTGGTTATGGTTCCGGGTGGATTTTCCGCCTTCAATTCAACTTCATAATTAGCTAATTTGTTTTTAAATTCAGATTCTTTTCTCTCTATTCTGTAATCTATAATACCCATATCAGGTTTTATACCTTCTTTTTGAAGATTTATAGTTGTGACATCCCCTATAGATATTATAAGATTATTTTCTCTTTGTATATAATTTTCCAAATTATCTTTTAAATCTTTTATAGATGGATATAATTTTCCAAATGGTTTTTTGAATTCGGATCTTAGCTCTTCTTTTAGTATTAACACATTATCGAACCCTCAGGGCATATTCCCCAGGTAGGGTTATTTTTAATTCATCTGCAATCTTTGATTTTTCGGGATCAACCACAATTAGAAACCCACTCCAATTCTTTGATGTGGATATATTGCACATTATACATCTTTCATCCTCTATGAGTCTATGACATCTGGTACATGCTTTAATAACCATTTTTACTTCTTCCTACCCTTTTCTTTTCCTTTGCTTTTCCCTTTAACTCTACTTTTACCTTTATTTTTGGATTTATCCTTTTCTTCTTCAATCCACTCAAATCTTCCTAGACCCGGCTGCCTCATGGTTAATCCTATCTTAGTTTCCTTGGATGATTTTCCTTTAAGGCTTAAGGCTACGATTCTGGCTCGAACTTTATTCCCTTCTTCCAATGAAGTTTTTGATTCTTTACCAATCAGTGCCCCTCTTTTGGCATCGTAGTTAATATAATCATCAGTGACCTGTGAAACATGTACTAATCCATCCATTGGACCTATACGAACAAAAGCACCAAATTCAGTTATTTCTATGACTTCTCCTTCCACTATTTCATGCAGTTCAGGTTTAAAGAATAAAGCGCTGAAAATAACATCATGATAAGCAGCTCCATCACCCATTATAACTTTTCCCTCTCCGATTTCTTCTATTTCTTTAACTGTAACCATCAGTCCCAACTTTTTATCTATTTTACCCATATAATTCTCGTTTAAAACTTCAACTGCAGTTTCTTTAACGGGTTCTTCAAAACTGCTGGGTGGGATTCTTACAGTGTCTTCTATTTTCGATATTAAATACAATTAAATCCCTCTAAAATGCTTTTTATAAAAACTGCACCCCATTATGTTATGGTGCATATAAAGCATTATTTTTTTTAATAAAATCTATAATTATAATATAAAGTAATTTTTCAAAAAATTCTTTTTTTAATCAATCTCATTATATAGTTTCATGGAATATTCTATGGATTCCAGTGCTTTTTTGGCGTTATCCCATCCTAAAATTTCTGTTGTTTTTCCTTCCAATTTTTTATATTCTTGGAAGAAATGAGTAATTTCATTTAAAAATGCCTGTGGTAAATCACTAATGTCTTTAACATTATCAAATCGTGGATCATTAATTGGGACACCGAGTATTTTATCATCACTTTCTCCACCATCTATCATTCTCATAACCCCAATGGGCCTGGTTTCAATGATACATCCAGAGAATGTGGATTCATCCATTATTACCAATATATCCATGGGGTCTCCATCATCCCATAATGTTTGTGGTATTAAACCATATTCCGCAGGATAATGAAATGGAGAATACAAGACCCTATCTAGTATAAATGCTTCCTTATCCTTGTCATATTCATATTTATTTCTTGATCCTTTGGGAATTTCAACAACAGCATAAACAACTTCTGGTGCTGATGGTCCTGTTAATATTTCTTTCCACAGATTCATTTATAAATTTCCTCCTTTAAACAAACATTTTAAGTAATTAAGACTAAATCAAAATTTTTTGTTAAAAAGATGACATTTTGAATTATGATAATTTTTTTTTATTATTAAATATTAGTATATAATTGAACAAACTAAATTTCCCTAAAATTTCCTACTACTAAATTTTTTTTATAAATTAATAAATAAAAAAGATTTATAATCCCAATAAACCTTCAAAATATCCATCTACAGCTAAATATTTCCTCTGACGCAAATATATCACAATTATTCCCTTATTTCGAGCTTTTCTTCTTAGTTCCCTATCATTAGTACATAATATCTTTGATACTCTAAGAAGAGCATCATCTACTTGTTCTCCTTTAAGAAGAGGAATAATTTTTATGATTACAGGACTTAAATCGGCTATCTTAAGAGCAACTGAAGCTGCAGTTTTAGTTTTACCCCTAGATCTCTCTTTTATTTTCTCCAATTCATGTATTATAAAGGAAGGAACTATTAATTTTAATGAAGGTGATAATTCCTCGAGTTGACTTATGATATCTAAATTAAACTGAGCCGCCATCATAAAAAATTTGCATCTAGGAACGCATCATTTCCATGACTATTTGATAATACCATATCCAATTAACCTCCATCTAGCCCCGACTCGTCTACTTAAAGCAACTCTCTGGCCTTCATCAGCACATACGGGTAGTTTAAGTTTCACATCAACCACATTACCTCGAGCACTGGTTACCACTCCGATTGTAGTGGAAGTACCAATATTAATCATCAGAGGTTCTGAGGATTTTATAGGTTCTACTTCTTTTTCTTCTTTAGTTCCAACAACTCTATCCAATAAATGGGTTTTCATGGTGAATTCATATATAACAGGTGGTAATGTATCCTGTTTCCCAGCCACAGATCCAGAAAGGGAATCTGCCTTGGTTAAAGATGGGTCCAACTTGGTGGCTACACCTATAAGCCCTCCCGGACCTATTTCATCAACTTGTTCTCCAGCAGCAACTAATCCCACTATTTCAGAGCTTAAGCTAACCCATTCAGTTTTTCCTTTCTTTATGATTTGTACACCAGGCTTTATCTCGATTTCATCTCCAACTTTAAGTTTCCCATAGATCAGTGAGCCTCCAATAACTCCACCGACCATATCTTCAGGAGCACTACCAGGTTTGTTGATGTCAAAAGATCGAGCCACATACATCCGGGGAGCTTTTCTAATTGATCTTCGAGGTGTTCTTATTTTTTCCTGAATCACTTCAATCAGTATATCTATATTTGCACCCTGTTGAGCAGAAATAGGTATTATAGGAGATTCTTCTGCACATGTGCCCTTAACAAAATCTTTTATTTCTCGATAACTTTCCATTGCTCTTTCCTTGGATATTATATCAATTTTATTTTGGACGATAATAACATCCTTAACACCGATAACATCCAAAGCCATAAGATGCTCCTTTGTTTGTGGTTGAGGGCAAAATTCATTGGCTGCAATTACCAGTATCGCCCCATCCATTATTGCTGCACCGGAAAGCATAGTAGCCATAAGAGTTTCGTGTCCAGGGGAATCTACAAAGGATACTTTACGGAGTTTCTGAGTTTCCTCAGAACAATGCTCACATACTAAAGCCGTGGTATAACACTGAGGAGCAGGACATGTAAGACACTTGCGGAAGGTTATATCTGCATAACCTAATCTTATAGATATACCTCTTTTAGTTTCTTCACTGTGGGTATCAGTCCATATCCCCGATAATGCCTTAGTGAGTGTAGTTTTACCATGATCAACATGTCCCACTAAACCTATATTAATTTCTGATTGTATTTTCACAAATTATCCCCGAAAATTATTTTTCACTCTTTAAAAGTTCATCAATATTCTTTTCACCTTTTTGGTCAACTATAGCATTGATCTGTACAATATCGTCGGATATAGTATTTCCACGGACAGTTTTTCTTCTGCGTTGCCCATCTCGTTTAGGATTAAAACCTACGCCTCCAGATAGAAGACTTTTTATCCTTCGAGGTCCTTCAACATCTTTTTTCATGGGAAAACCATTTTTATCGCTTCCGCCAGTAATTTTTAAGGTGTATCCTTTTAAACCAACGAGAGAAGCGTCAAAATTATCACCAATTTTCAATCCTATAAGTTTTTTTGATTCTGTTGCTTCAACTTCCAATTGATGACTGTTCTCGCCTTCTGAAATAACTAATTTAAATGCCAATATATCTCCTCCATCTTATTCTGGTCTTTTATATTCCATATTATTTATCATTTTCCATAGATTAAGGATAAAAAATTGTTTGTTTACAGAGGATCACTTCGAATTCAGCATAATTTGAATTCTAATGGGTTAACTAATAATACCCCATACTGGGTCATCTCTTCTTTTTATATCCAATATTTCATGGAGTATTTCAAGTTCATCATCAGTTAATTTTCCCATAAGTTCTGATTCAAGTATTTTATAGTGTTTTTCAGGTATATTAACGTATAAAACATCCCCTTCCTCAAAGTCACGCCCAAAAACTGCTTCTTTTATAGCCATAGCTACTTTTTGACCTTTAGAGGCTGATTTAAGGTTTTCTCCTTTATCTTGCATGCTCTCTACTTTTCCCACAAAAGAATTATCTTCACGCATCAAACGATAATCTTTCTTCACAGTACCACCCAATATTTCTACACCAGCAATTGCAGGTTTACTATACCTAAAAACCAATTTTGGAATTATTCGTATCTTGGCGGGACGAATTATAGCATCTAACCATTTTTTCCTTCTACGTTCTTCAGCTGCTTTCAACCACTCATCATAATCCTCTGTAAGCTTGTATATGACGTTTGCAGAGAAGAGCTTCACCTTTGAATTCTTTATTTCTTCTGCAGCGGATGGTAATACTTTAACATTGAAAGCTAAGATCACCCCATGAAGCTGATCCTCTTTTCCGACTATTGAAGCATTTACTACATCTCTACGTGAAACATCCCCAATATCTGCCATTCTTATGGGTACATTAAGGTCTTTCAACATGTTTACTAATGCTTCCAGGGATCCTAAAGTGTCAGTTTTAATTACAACACCCATTTCATGAGTGTCTATTTTTATGCTTTCAATTTCCTTTAGAATCTCTTCTTTAACAGTGTTAAAGTCTTCCCGAGCCACCCTTAGAGGAGAACCAGAGATAACATTTTCAATATTAGGAGCTACAATTTTTATACCTGCAGCCGCCACCACTTCATCTACTTTACTGAACTTCTTTTTAGAATCCCTAATCTCTTCCAAAGGTTTGGGTTTAAGTAATGACCGTATCTTAGTGGTTATAACACTATCTCGAGTTGTTAAAGCTATAATATCATTCTTTTTTAATATTCCATCATATAAGATTGCATCTAATGTGATTCCTAAGCCTGTTTCCTCTTTCACTTCCAATATAGTCCCTTTAGCAGGGGCATTAGCTTCTATTTGTAATTGTTTTTGCAAATACTGTTGAGCTAAGCCCATAAGCATAGCTAGAAGTTCAGCTATTCCCTCACCTGTTTTAGCGCTTATAGGGATAATACTAATCTGTTTAGCGAAATTCTGGACTCGGTCGAATCTTTCTGATTCAAATCCTTCATCATGAAGAATTCCCAGCAGTTTATAAATACCATTATCAAGATTTTCTTGAACACTTAACGCCTGCTTCGAGTATCTTTCTTTGAATGTGAGTCCTGAATATGATTCCCATCCATATATCTTGTCTATTTTATTAGCTGCTACCACAAAAGGTGTTTTATACATTTTTAGTATATTTAAGGCTTCATAGGTTTGAGGTTTGAATCCTTCTTTAACATCTACAATTAATATAGCCAGATCTGCCAGTGCTCCTCCTCTTTTACGTAGTGAAGTGAATGCTTCATGACCTGGAGTGTCTATAAAGAAAAGACCAGGCATATTCTCCCTTATCTGCAGTTTTTTAATAAATTTACCTGAGATAGCTTCAATAACTTCCATGGGAATTTCAGTGGCACCAATATGTTGAGTTATTCCACCAGCTTCTTTCTGGGCTATGGCACTGCCTCGGATATAATCTAAAAGAGTGGTTTTACCATGGTCTACATGACCTAAAACAGATACAATAGGTGATCTAATCTTCAATTATATTCTCCCAGATAATAATAAAACAGGATAAATTCTAATTTAATGAATATTTCCAAGAAAGTGGGTATATAAATAATTTTTTTAAAAAACTAAAAAAGTTTTTTTAACTTTTTTCCCAAATTTCCCGGCTACCTCACCTTCTTCTTATCTTAAGGTTCTTCGTATATGAATTCTTCATCAGGTAGCGTGAATTTGTAGATTTCTGAATCATTAAAAAATAGATTTATCTCCCTTTTCGCAGATTTTGTGGAATCTGAAGCATGTATTATATTTCTACCAGTGTCAATGGCATAATCACCTCTTATAGTTCCCAATTCAGCATCTTTAGGATTGGTAACTCCTACCATTTTTCTTATAAGAGTTATACATTCTTCACCTTCGATTATCATCGCCAATACGGGTCCAGAGGTTATATAATCCACCAGATCTTTGAAAAAAGGTTTTTGACTGTGCTCTGCGTAATGTTTTTCTGCCAAATCTTTCTCAATAATCATTATTTTCGCAGCGGTGATTTTAAGTCCTCTTTCTTCGAATCTAGTTATAGTCCTACCTATAAGTCTTCTTAACACCGCATCAGGCTTCAGCATCACAAAACTCATTTGCTTCATTTTTTGACCCATTTAACCTTTCTAGGAACTCTTTTAAGTTTGATTCTGTTTTTTTCACATTTGCTGCTGCAGAAGAAGTGCACAGTACCATCTTTTTTGACGTACATCTTTCCAGTACCGTCCTCCATTTCTTCTCCACAGAATGAACATGTTCTCATATAAACACACCTTTATTATGGGGTACGGATTTCTTTGGCTTCCCTTATAGTATCTAGCAACATTAAAACGTCCCCTTCTTTTATAGCTCCCATGACGTTCCGGGTAAGTATCCTACCCTTATCTCTTCCATCTAATATCCTACATTTCACCTGCATAACTTCACCAGTCATTCCGGTTCTTTTTAAAACCTCAATAACTTCGGCAGGAGTTCCATCTTCCATAAAAATCACCTTCAATTAAAATCAGAAAGACTTTAATGTCTTCCAATCTAGAAATGGACTAGAAATTTATTTTGAATTTTATTTTTTGAGTTCTTCGACTTTCTCAACTATTTCATTAACCAAATCTTCAGCTTCGCCTGAATCCATTATACATGCAGATGCTGTGCCTACATTTAAACCTGCTGCTTCTCCTAATTCATCCTTAGTCGGGATGTAAACATAGGGTATTTCCTTTTCTTCGGCTAAAACAGGTAGATGAGCAGCTATCTCTGGTGGATCAATATCCTCAGCAATAAAAACCAGTAGGGCGTTTCCTCTTTCTATAGCTTTGGTTACCTCGTTGGTTCCTTTACCAATTTTTCCAGTATCCCTTGCTATTTCTAAAGCCTCGTAAGCTTTATCTGCTAGTTCTTTTGGTACATCAAATTTAACATATATTGCTTTTGCCATTAAATTTACCTCCTTTTTCATCTGGATTTTAACCATCCATCGGCAAATCTTACTTTTAAATGTTTAGGTATATAAAGTTCTTGCGGGATTAGTTAAACTACTTATAAATAGATGTATATAAAATGATATTCTAATTTTAAAACTCACATAAAAAACATAGATTTTTAAAGATTAAAATTAGCTATTATTGGTTTTTTAAATCATTCTATATATACTTATATACATGAACTAAAATGATTCTAAAAAAAGATGTTTAACAGTTAAATAATAAGATTATATATCCAATTTCTTAAAAATATTTGTGGAAAATGATGCTTAAATAACTTCAAAAAAATATGATTCTAGGCTAAAATATAAA